>Ga0207674_10000002_pt1 | contig 279738 bp, 268 predicted proteins | sample KBSCornC72_FD_184303 | JGI IMG/M metagenome (GOLD analysis project Ga0207674, IMG submission 184303) | Corn rhizosphere microbial communities from Kellogg Biological Station, Michigan, USA - KBS Corn C7-2 (SPAdes) (version 2) | ecosystem: Host-associated > Plants > Roots > Rhizosphere > Soil ...
GAGGCCGAGCGCCAACGTGACGAGCGCCACCGCGGCGATCGCATAGTCCGGCACCTTGCGCGTCGCCTGCACATGGCTGAGAAACTTCGGTAGCTTGCGGTCGCGCGCCATGCCGTAGAGCAGACGTGCCGTCGCGGCCTGCGCCGTCAGCGCGGCGGGTATGCCGGAGACCAGCACGCCGAGGATGGACACGATGGTCTTGAACCAAACACCGCCAACCTGGGTCATGATTCCGTAGAACGCCGTTTCGGTCTCGTTGCCGGGCGCGAACTGCGTGCGGCCGAGCACGAACAGCGATGCGAGATAGGTCTGCACCACGAAGAGAAAGGCTGCGAGACAAAGAGACAGGATCGTCGCCCGGCCGACGAGATGTGGCCCGCCGACCGTCTCCTCTGCGAGCGTCGAGACCGCATCAAAACCGAGAAAGCTCAGGACGGCCAGCGACAGCGCGCCAAAGATGATGTGGGGCGTAATCAGTTTGGCGTTGTACAGCGGCGTGAGGGACAGATGCGCCCCGGCCACGCCATGCAGCAACGCGATCACGGCAAGGACCAGGAAGACGGCAAGGAGTACGAGCTGCAAAGCCAAAAGCGCGATATTCACCCGCGTCGCCGTCTCGATGCCGAAGAAATTCACCGCTGTGCTGAAGGCGAGCAGCAGCACGACCCACACGCCCTTCGGCACGTCCGGAACGACCGTGTGGACCGCGATGGCGCAGACCACATAGATGAGCGTCGGCGTAAGCAGATAATCGAGCAGGATGCCCCAGCCGGCGAAAAAACCCGCAACCTCGCCGAGGCTGCGGCTGGCATAGGTGTACACCGAGCCGGCCACCGGAAACGCCAGCGACATCGTCATGTAACTCCAGGCCGTGAAGACCATGGCGACGAGCCCGACGGCATAGACCAGCGGAACCATGCCCTTGCTTGCGTTGAACACGATGCCGAACACGGGAAAAGGCGCGGTGGGAACGATGAAAACGAGGCCGTAGATCAGAAGATCGAACAGGCCCAGCGAACGCTTCAATTCCTGCCGGTAGCCGAAGGCCTCGACGCCGGACGGCGAAACAGCGACGGCTGGCGCTGCTGCTGACCTGTTATCCACCAACGCTCCCAAATCGAGAATGGCGACCGTGCCGCCTGCCGCGCGGGCGGCAGCATGCAGGAAAAGCCGTACCTGGCAAGCCTCAGGCGCCGCAACCAGGTGTCGTGCGGATCCAGGGAGCGCGCGGTCAGAAGCTCCAGCTCAAGCCGGCATGGAGCGTGTTGAGGCGCACGCGGCTGGAGAGCAGACCCTCATAGCCGATGGCGAGGTTGGCATTGTCGCCGATCTTCGCGTCCAGCCCGACATCGACATTCGCCATGTCGGCATCGATGGCCGTGCCGAGCACGAGGAAGCTTTTCTGCGTATCCTCGAAGCTGACGACCTGCTGCGGCCGCAGATTGCCGAACGCATGTTGCCACGCCACCGATGCTCGCGGCGTGATCGCAAAGCTCTCGCCGCCGAAGGCGTCGGTGGCCAATCTCAAACCGAGGCTTGAGTAGGCGAGCGAAGAGTCGCCGCCCCTGCCCGACAGCGCGGCCGAGCCGCCCGTTTCGGAGAAGGCCGCGGTCGACGCATCCGTCCACGTGATGCCCACGAATGGCTCGAACGCGAGCTCCGACAGTTTGCCGGCGTACCCCGCCTCGCCGAAGACTTGCGACGCGTGCTCGTCCTCTTTGCTGGTCAAGGTCTCGGCAAAGCTGGGGAACGAGACGTGCCGGACCGTGTCGCGTGTTCCCCAGGCGTAGCTGCCACCGGCGCGAACGGCCAGCGGCCCATCCGACCAGCCGGCAGACAGGATGACATAGTCGTCGCCGCCCCTCGAACTGCTGCTGCGCTGGTTGAGGTGCGAGTGGGTGTAGCCGCCGCCGATGCCGAGGGTGAGGTTTCGGTCGAGTGCCGCATCGATCCCGGCGAGGATTCCGGACTGGTTTTGCCGGATCTCCGCCGCGTTGCCGTCGCTATCCACCGAACCCGTCTCGGCAAAGACATGCGTCCACATGCTGAGGCCATCGACGATCATGCGCGACTGCGCCGCCGAAGGCGTCAGCAGACCCGAAGCGTCGCCGGTGGTCGATTGGCGCAAGTGATCCAGAACCGACTGGCGTACCACCTGTGTGTCCTCCAGCTCGGCCGTCTGCAGGCTGGGATGGACTTCGCCTGAGAGCTGATCGAGCGCGCCGGTGATGAACGCCGTATCGGGTTGCAAGGCCAGGAAGTCGCCGAAGATCGTGCTTGTCGGTCCGCCCGCTTTGACCGCCGCGGCGGTTGCGACTTCGTTTGGCGTGTGGGTGAACGGCGCCAGATCGATGTCGGCTTGCGACAGCACCAGGTCGACAAAGTCTGCGCCATAGACCAGCTGCCCCATCACGGCCGCCGTATTGAGCGAGAAGCTCCCGAAGGTGCCGCTCACGCCGCCGGCTGCGGAGATGATCTGGAAAGTCGTTCCGGTCTTGTAGGCGCCGGGCGCCGCGATCACCTGCACGGTTGCGCCCTGCGCGATCGTCACGCTGCCCGTGGCGTCGAGGAGATCGGACATGCCGGCCGGGTCCACTTCGACCTGGAAGGCGGAGCCCGACGCAAAACTGACATTGCCGGCGACATGGAGCGTGCCGATGGAATTGCCCGGCGCAATCGTGCTGCCGCTGGCCAGCGTCAGGCCGCCGACCGTGCCGCTGCCCTTCAACGTGGCACCGCTGTTCACGGTGACGGCGGAATTGGCAATCGAGCCATTGACGTCGAGCGTGCCGGCGCTGACCGTCGTCGGGCCCGTATACGTGCTCGTTCCGGTCAGGATCGTTGTGCCGGACCCGATCTGGCTGACGCTGCCGCTGCCCGAGATGACGCCCGCGATGGTCAGGGAATCCAGCCGGTCGAAGACGAGCGCGCCGTCGTCGACGACGTCGCCTGTGATGGAACCGGAGGTGGCGCCGTTGCCAACTTGCAGCGTGCCGGCGGATATCGTTGCGCCGCCATTGAAGGTGTCGGCGCCGGACAGGATCGCCGTCCCCGTTCCGATCTGGCTGACGCTGCCGGTGCCGGAAATGGCGCCATTCAAGACGACGGAATCCGAGTGATCGACTGCGAGCGTGCCGTTGTCGACGACATCGCCGATGATCGAACCCGTCGCACCGCCATTGCCGATCTGCAGCGTACCGGCCGAGATCGTTGTGCCGCCGCTAAAGGTGTTGGCGCCGGTCAGGATCGTCGTGCCGGTTCCGAGCTGGGCGAAGCGGCCGTTCCCGGAGATCACGTGGTCGATGAGAACCGTGTCCGAGCGGTCGATGGCAGCGGTGCCATTGTCGAGGACATCGCCCTCAATCGAACCCGTCGTGCCGCCATTGCCGATCTGCAGCGTGCCGGCCGAGATGGTCGTACCGCCAGTGTAGCTGCTCGCTCCCGTCAGGATCGTGGTGCCGGTGCCGACCTGATGCAGGTTGCCTGTACCGGAAATCACGCCGGCGAAGGTGACGGTATCCGAGCGATCGAAAGCGAGCGTTCCATTGTCGACGACATCGCCCGTGATCGATCCCGACGTTCCACCCTTGCCGATCTGCAACGTGCCTGCAGAAATCGTCGTCCCGCCGCTAAACGTGTTTGTACCGCTGAGGATCGTGGTGAGGGAGCCGTTTTGAATGACGGCGCCCGACCCGGACATGTTGCCCGACAGGGTTAGCGTGCCCGAGCCGGTGAACATCAGAGTTCCATTATCGACGACATCGCCGCTCAGCATGTTGCCGCCCAACGTCGTACTGCCGACAAGCACGACCGTGCCTTGCGAAATTGTCGTCGTGCCCGAGTAAGCAAGAGAGCCGTCCAGCGTCAGCGTGCCGGTTCCGAGCTTGGTCAACCCGCCGGTTCCAAGAACAAGTCCGCCGATTTCGCTGTTCGAGTTGTCGCCGCCGATGGTGAGCGTATTCGCGCCGAGAATAACGTCGCCCGCGCCGTTGATCGAAGCGATCGTCGTCCCGCCATTCGTCAGGCCGGCGAAGTTGACGTGCGTGCCGGCTGTCGTCGTGACGGTGGCAAGGCCGCCGCTCGATGTGTCGTTGAAGCCGAGATTGGCGCCGCCGCCGAGCGCGATCTGCGCCTGACCGGCCGTCGAGCTGTCGAGGAACGCGATTGCACCACCGGCCGTCGCGTCGATGTGCGCGTTTCCAGCCGTTGACGAGCCGAGGAATTCCACCACGGCTGTTGTGGAGGTTGTCGAGATCTGTGCGTGGTCCGCGCTCGCCTGATTCTGGAATTCGAGAATGGCCTGCTGCGAAAGCGACAGCCTCGCGGTGCCCGCCGTGGTCATCTGAATGAACGCGATCGCCGGGCCGTTCTCAGCCGCGCTGATTTGCGCATTGCCTGCTGTGGCCATGCCCTGGAACAGGACGGAACTGCCGCCGGAGACGCTGATCGTGCCGTTCGCCGCGCTCGCCATGTCCTGGAAAAGGACGAGGCCACCGTTCGTGACTCTGATGTTCGCATCGCCGGCGCTTGCTGTTTCCAGGAATGCAGCGACGCTGTTGTTGTCCGACACCGAGATCTGCGCTTGGCCGGCCGTCGCGGAGGCAGCAAACGAGAGCCCGCCGCCGCCTGTCACGCTGATCTGCGTTGCCGCGGCGCTGTTGGTTCCCTCGAAGAGCACATGACCATCGTTGACCGTGATCGTCGTCACTTGCGAGAGATCGCTGTTGAACACGTCGAGCAAAGTCGAAGCAGAAACCGTGATCGCACCGACGACGCTGCCCGCATTGAGGATATCGCCAAGCTGCACGGTGCCGCCGTTGATGACGGTGCCGCCGGTATAGGTGTTGGCAGCGGTGAGGAGGAGCGTGCCGCTGCCCGTCTTGACCAGATCGCCGGGTACGGCGCCGTCGGTGATCGGCGCATTGATCTCCACCAGGTCCGACCCTTCGACATCGAAGGTCGGATCGCCCTCAACCGTAATGGCATGCGCAACTGTGAAACTCCCGTTCAACAGAAGCGTCGAGCCGTTTTGCAGCGCGAGACCACCGGTGCCGAGATTGTCGTCGGCGGAAATCGACAACGTGCCGTCCGCGACGGTCGTGCCGCCGGAGAAACTGTTGGCGCCGCCCAGCACCGTCACGCCGCCCTTGACGCTGAGCGAGCCGCTGCCGCTGATGGCGCCGTTCAACGTGAGCGCCGTCGCATCGCCCACCAGGACGCCGTCGTCGACGATATCGCCGCTGAGCGTGTTGGTGCCGCCGGCGAGCACCAGCGTGTTGGCGGTGCGCGCCTGCGCCCCCTTGCTGGACACCATGACAACGGCCGTCTCGATCGTCGTCTGGCCGCTATAGCTGTAGGAACCCGTCAAGGTCAGGTCGCTCGTGCCCAACAGAGTGAGACCACCCGTTCCGGAAATCGTACCGCTGAATGCGACGGCGTCGGAGCGGTTGAAGGCGAGCGTGCCATTGTCGACAACACCGCCGACGATGGAACCTGTCGTGCCGCCATTGCCGAGCTGCAGCGTGCCGCTCTCGATGATCGTGCCGCCGGTGTAGGTGTTGTCCGTCGCCAGGATGGTAGTGCCGCTGCCGATCTGTTGCAGGCTGCCGCTTCCCGAAATCACCGTATTGTCGATGACGATGGTATTGGAGTGATCGATGGCGGCGACGCCATTGTCCACGACGTTGCCTGCGACGGAGCCGGACGTTCCGTTGTTTCCGAACTGCAGCGTGCCGGTCTCGATGATCGTGCCGCCGGTGAAGGTGCTATTGCCGGTCAGGATCGTCGTGCCGCTGCCGGACTGAACGAGGTTGCCGCTGCCTGAAACCGTGCCTGAGAAGACGACGACATCCGAGCGGTCGAATGCGATCGTGCGATTGTCCAAGACATCGCCCGTGATGGAACCGGTCGTGCCGCCATCACCGATCTGCAATGTACCGGCAGAAATGGTCGTGCCGCCGCTATAGGTGCTGTCGCCGGTCAGGATCGTCGTGCCGGCGTCACCTTGAGTGAGACTTCCGTTACCGGAAATCGCACCTGCGAGGGTGACGGTATCCGCGGGTTCGAAGACAAGCGTTCCATTGTCGACGACGTCGCCGGCGACGGAGCCGTTGTTAACGCCGTCGCCAAGTTGCAGCGTCGCGCCCGACACGATCGTCGTGCCGCCGGTGTAGGTGTTGGCGCCGGTGAGCGTTTCTATGCCGCCGTCCACCGTCAGACCGCCAGTGCCGCTGATGACGCCGCCAAAGTTCCCTGCCGCGGCCGTCAAGGTAAGCGAATTCGCACCAAGGACCACACTGCCGATGGCGCCTTCGAGCGATTGAATCGAGACGCCGCTCGTCGCGGCCGACACGTCGAACGTGCCGTTGACGGAAACGTCGCTGGAATCGGCGATGCTGCCAGAGCCGGCGAGCGCCAGCGTGCCGGAGATGATGAAGGTGCCGCTCCCGTAAGTATTGGCCGCCGTCAGGATCGTCGTGCCGGAGCCGATCTGGTTGACGTTGCCGACGCCCGAAATCGCGCCATTGAAGGTCAGGGTATCGGAGCGGTCGAAGGCGAGCGAGCCATTGTTGACGACATCGCCCGTGATCGAACCCGTGGCGGTACCGTTACCGAGCTGCAGCGTACCGCTGCTGATCGTCGTGCCACCGGTGTAGGTGTTGTCGGCGGTAAAGATCAGCGTGCTGTTTCCGGCGACGGTCACATTGCCTGATCCGGAGATTGCTCCGATGAAACTCGTATTGCTCCCGGGATCGAATGCGAGCGTGCCGTTGTTGGTCACATTGCCGACGATACTGCCGGTGTTGACGCCATCGCCGATCTGAAGCGTCGCGCCAGCCGAGATCGATGTGCCGCCCGAGTAGGTGTTGTTGCCGGTCAGGATTTCGCTACCGATCTGGATCGAGAGCCCGCCCGTTCCACCTATCGCTCCCGAAAACGTCCCGACCGCGGCCGTCAGCGTGAGCGTGTTGGCGCCGAGGACGACATTACCTCTGCCCTCGAGCGATACGATCGAGACGCCGCTCGTCGCGGCGGACACGTCGAACGTGCCGTTGACGGAAACGTCGCTGGAATCGGCGATGCTACCAGAGCCGGCGAGCGCCAGCGTGCCGGAGATGATGAAGGTGCCGCTCCCGTAAGTATTGACGGCCGTCAGGATCGTGGTGCCCGTGCCGATCTGGTTGACGTTGCCGACGCCGGAAATCGCGCCATTGAAGGTCAGGGTATCGGAGCGGTCGAAGGCGAGCGTTCCACTGGCGAAGACGTCGCCCTGGATGGATCCAGACGCCCCGCCATTGCCGAGCTGCAACGTGCCGCCGGAGATTGTCGTGCCGCCGGTATAGGTGCTGTCGCCGGTCAGGATTGTGGTGCCTGAGCCGATTTGGCTGAGGCTGCCGGTTCCGGAGATCGCGCCGCCGATGGTGACGGTGTCCGAACGGTTGACGGCGAGCGCGCCGTTGTCGACGACATCGCCGACGATCGAACCAGACGTTCCGCCATCGCCGACTTGCAGCGTCGCTCCCGCCGAGATCGTCGTGCCGCCGGTGTAGGTGTTTGCGCCGGAAAGCGTTTGGTTGCCGCTGCTCACGGACAGGCCGCCGGTGCCGCTGATAACACCGCCAAAGTCACCGTTCGCATTTGTCAGCGTGAGCGTATTGGCGCCGAGAACGACACTTCCGCTGCCTTGGAGCGATGCGATCGAGACGCCACCCGACGCGGCGGACACATCGAACGTGCCATCGACCGACACGTCGCTGGAACTGGCGATGCTACCTGAACCGGAGAGCGCCAGCGTGCCGGCAGAAATCGTCGTGCCGCCGGTGAAGTTGCTGATGGCGGTCAGGATCGTCGTGCCGGTGCCGGCCTGAATGAGACTTCCGTTACCGGAAATCGCGCCCGAGAAGGTGACTACATCGGAACGTTCGAAGGCGAGCGTGCCGTTGTCCACGACATCGCCCATTATGGAGCCGGACGTTCCGCCATTGCCGAGCTGCAACGTGCCGCCGGAGATTGTCGTGCCGCCGGTGTAGGTGTTGGTGCCCGTGAAGGCGACCGAGCCGGAGCCGTCTTTGATAAGGCTGCCTCCTCCGGAGACGCCGCCGGCAAAAGTTCCGTCGAAGTTCTGATTGAATTCGAGTGTTGCTCCGGCGGTGACCGGAATCGCCGCGCCGCCGAGGCTGTTGGTGTCGCCGACGAGCGTGCCGCTCATGACCGACCAGTTCTGCGTGCCAGTACCGGTCAACGTCCAGGTCGAGGTGCCGATTTTGTTGAAGGTCGAAAAGCCCTGATATTGCTGCGCCGCTCCGATATTGTTGACGTTGAACGTATCGTTGCCGCTGCCGCCGAGCTGGAAGGTGTCGCCCCCTGTTCCCAGCACATTGCCGTTGATCACCGATCCCGGCCCGAGCGTGAGTGTCATCGGCCCAGAACCGGGCGTGAGCGCGAAATTGATCGCAGTGCCGCCTGTGCCAGTAATTGTGCCGGCGTTGAACACACTGCCGTTGACAGGTGCGCCAAGGCCGGTACCCGCGTCGCGGAAAACAATTGCGGTCACGCCGGTGATGCTGCCGCCGGATTCATTGGTAATGCTTGCATTGCTGCCGACCCGTGCGCCGGAACGCCCGGCGCTGACAATCGAACCGAAATTGTCAACCGTCGTGGTGTTGGACGTGTTTATGGCGTCTATGTTGGGGTTTGCTCCGGTCGTGGAAATAACACCGACCGAGGTGTTGGTGATCGTGGTGGACGCATTGCTTCGAGAAAAAATGCCGACATCGTCGCCGGAAATGGTTCCGGCGTTCATGATCATGTCCGTTCCAGCGTTGCCGGCGGCAAACACACCAATCGATGCGGAAGTCGTACCGCTTCCGAATCCCTTGATGAGACCGCCGGCCAGGTTGTTGACGTTGAGCGAACCAAGCGACTCCACTGCCGTCCCTGTTGCGCCCGTGCCGCCGTTCGCGGAAATCGTTCCCGAATTTGTCAATACCGACGAATTGACGCCCAAAATGCCGATGGTGTTGAATTGATTTGTGCCGGAGGCGGTAATCATGCCGGTGTTCGTAAAATTAATCACATTCGACTGAATGGCGATCGCCTCAAAGGCGCTGGCACTGGCCGATATGGTGCCGGCATTCGACCCCGTTAGGCCCTTGGTCGGATTTACGGCAAATGCGCCGAAATTTGGATCCGTGGTCGACGCTGAAATTACGCCCGTCGAGTCATTGGTCAGAGCGAGGGTTCCGACGGCACTGATCCCGTTGACATCTGGCATATTGGCGCCGTCATCGGAGATGGTGCCGTCATTTGTGATGGTGTTATTCGTGTTTAGAGCGAAACCGTTCGTGGTACCCTCGACCGTCGCCGTGGGCGCGACGTTGATCGTCAGACCGGTCTGGGTGCTATCGCCATAACCGGCCGGATTGCCGTCCGTTGTTCCCGTGCAGGTGACGGTTGTGCCCGCGGGCGGTTGGCCCGATGAGAAGGCCGGCGTGCAATCCGCTTGCGCCGCTTCTGGAATGGCGAGCGCGCCGGTAAAGACCAGCAGATGAATCAGTCTGCGAATTGGCACAGTCGTCGCAACAGCGTCGCGCTGTCGCGGCACAATCGGAAACCCCACGTCTACCCCCGCTCGAATCGCCTTGTGAAAAAATCGATTTCTTCAAGCGTTAAGCAGAGAATTGGAGATTCGCAAATGTTTTCCAAGACTTACGAAGTAATTGAATAGGTCAGATTACTTTACGTGATACGTGTAGATTGTATTCATACGCTGGTCATTCCGACCCGCCGAGTTGTGTTCGATGCGCGTTTGATTAGGCTCGTCTCGCTGGGGAGGCTTTTATGACGATCCAAACCGCAACTGCGTTGGAGCGCGCCCGCGACGAAGCCTGGTCGACGCCGCTTGACACGCTCGACGTCAGCAAGGCCGAGCGCTTCGCCAGCAACACGCATTGGCCGTTCTTCGAACGCCTGCGCAAGGAAGCGCCGGTGCATTACTGCGCGCAGAGCCTACATGGCGCCTATTGGTCGATCAGCAAGTTTCACGACATTGTCGCGGTGGATGCGAACCATCGTGTCTTCTCCTCGCAGAACAACATCGTCATCGGGGACAACCCGCCGGACTTCGCGCCGCCCATGTTCATCGCGGAGGATCCGCCCAAGCACGACGTCCAGCGCCATGCCGCGGCGCCGGCGGTGGCGCCCGCGCGTCTTGCAGATCTCGAGGCGCTCATTCGCCAGCGCGTCGGCCAGATCCTGGACGGCTTGCCGCGCGGCGAGACGTTCAATTGGGTCGAGCACGTCTCGATCGAACTGACCACGCAGATGCTGGCGACGCTGTTCGATTTTCCCTGGGAAGACCGCCACCTCCTGCCCTATTGGTCCGACACCACGACATCGTCGGAGACTGTCGGCAACGCCAGCATCACGATGGAGCGGCGCCGGGAAATCCTGATGGAATGCCTCGCCTACTTCACCCGGCTGTGGCACGAGCGCAAGAAGGCGGCGCCGAAGTTCGATTTCATCTCGCTCCTGGCGCACGATCCCGCGACAAGCGATATGGTCGACAATCCCTTCGAATATCTCGGCAATCTAATGCTGCTCATCGTCGGCGGCAACGACACGACGAGAAACTCGATCACCGGCGGGCTGTTCGCGCTGAACCAGAATCCCGGCGAATACGAGAAGCTCAGGCAGAACCCCGCGCTCATCACCAACATGGTCTCCGAAATCATTCGCTGGCAGACGCCGCTCGCGCATATGCGGCGAACCGCTCTCGAAGACATCGACTTCAAGGGCCACCGGATCAAGAAAGGCGACCGCGTCGTGATGTGGTACGTCTCGGGCAACCGCGACGAGGAGGTGATCGAGCGCGCCAACGAGTTCATCATCGACCGCGAGCGCTCGCGCCATCACGTCTCGTTCGGCTTCGGCATCCATCGCTGCATGGGCAACCGCGTGGCGGAGATGCAGCTGCGCATCCTCTGGGAAGAAATCATGAAGCGGTTCCCCAGGATCGACGTCGTCGGCGAACCGGAACGCGTGTCGTCGAATTTCGTCTTGGGCTACACCAAGCTGCCGGTTCGCATTCCAAACTGAGCTCGCTCCAGGATCCGGAGCGCGTATAGCAGCATGCGCCGCGCATATTGTGTGCCCGGCCCCTATCTGCTCTCCTCCGTCGGCAAGGCTCGGGACGGAAAAGATGGCACGATCGGCAGACTATATCGGGGCAACTGGCATCGGTGTCAGCGACTTGAAGCGCTCTTCCGGCTTCTATGTCCGTGCGCTCGGCATGCAGGAGATGCACAAGATCAGCATCGACTATATGGACGAGATCATTCTCGGCCATGAAGGTCGCAACGCCGTCGTGCTGATGCATTATACCGACGGCTCCCAACGCAACTACAAGGACAATCCCGTCAAGCTCGTCTTCTATGTCAGCGATCCGAAGGCGGTCGCGGCCCGCATTCGTGCCGAAGGGTGCGAAGTGACGCGCGAGCCGGAGCCGCTGCCGTCATTCGGAAACAATGTCGTCAGCCTCGCAAAGGACCCGGACGGTTACGTCATCGAACTGCTGCAGGCGCCGCCGCCGAGGCCGTAGGTCCCCATGCTTCGACACGCTCAGCATAAGGATTCGGGCTAACCCTCATCCTGAGCTTGACGAAGGATGAGGGCGACGACCGTGCGCGACAACATCCGCGACGCGCCGGTTGATCCAGTCCGCCAGATCCTGCCAGACGAGCTTTGCCTCGAGGTCGCGCAGCAGCATGTGATAGCCGTGCTCGTATCGGTGGACTTCGGCGCGATCGCCAAGCCCCTCCACCACCGCTTCGGTCGGTTCCCTGGGAATCACCTGATCGTTCTTGCCATAGAGAAAAAGAATGGGCGGTGTCGTCGCGGGCAACGCGTCGGGCGCGTGGCGCGCTTCGTCCATCAAGTTGACGAGACCATAGACTGCATCGGCGCGCGTGGAGTGCTGGAACAAGGGATCGCGCGACAGCGCGCGCAACATGGGGATGTTGTCCGACGGCCAGATTTTCAAGCCGTTTCCCGAAACGTGCATTCCCGGAAAGGTGTGCGAAGCGAGCCACAATGCCGTGCGATAGGAGAGCGGCATGTCCGAGCGCGACCAGACGGCGGGCGCGACGAGGATCACGCCATCGACGTTCGGCGCGTCGCTTCGCGCGAGTGCAGAAAGGACTACGGCACCGCCCATGCTCTCGCCCAAGGCGAACACCGGCGCGCCGGGATATTTTCGTCGTGCCGCAGCGACGGCGTCCGAAAGATCATGGCGCAGCACATCGCCGCCGGCCCAGAGCCCTGGATGTTCCGATTGGCCGAAACCGCGCTGGTCGTACGCGAGCGTGGCGATGCCGTGGTCGGTTAGCCATTCGCCGACCGGCGTGAAGGCGTTCGAATAGTCGCTCATGCCGTGCAGAGCGACGATGACCGCCTTCGGGTGGGCGGGACCCCAGATGCGCAACGGCAACGTCTCGCCGTCGCGCGTCTGGAAGGTCGCTTGCATCAGCGTCGGCACGGCATCGTCGACACCATGCGGCGCCAGCACTGGCGCGCATGCGGCCATCAGGACGAAAGCAACCGCCGCACACGCCTGCGCAAGGTTGGGAGCAATTCGCGTTCGAACCATGGATTCTGCTTCAGCCAGCCATTGTTGCGCCAGGACGGATGCGGCAACGGGAAGTAGCGCGGACCATAGTCGCGCCACGCCCTCACCGTCTGCGTCATATTGGATTTTGCAGAATCGCCCAAGTGCCAGTTGAGTGCGTAGGACCCGGCGAGAAGAATCAGCTCGATGCGCGGAAGAGCCGCCATCAGACGGGTTCGCCAATGCCGGGCGCAGATGGGCGGCGGCGGCCGGTCGGAGCCGTCGGCGTCATAGCCGGGAAAACAGAACGCCATTCCCGCGAGCGCAATGCGGCGCTCGTCATAGAATTCCTCGCGCGTCACGCCCATCCAGGCGCGCAGGCGATCGCCGCTGGTGTCATTGAACGACTGGCCTGAATGATGCACGCGTATGCCTGGAGCCTGACTGGCGACGAGAATTTTCGCGCTGGCTTTCGCGTGGATCACCGGGCGCGGCTCGAGTTCCGCTTCGCAAATCCGGCAGCTACGGATTTCCGCAAGCAGTCGCGTGAGGTTTTCGCTCATCAATCGCCGCGCAAGAGGCCGCGGGCGATGACGATCTGCTGGATCTGACTGGTGCCCTCATACAGCCGGAAGATGCGCACGTCGCGATAGAAGCGCTCGATGCCATAGTCGGCGACATAGCCGGCACCGCCGAAGATCTGCACCGCCTTGTCGGCGACGCGGCCGACCATTTCGGAGGCGAAGTATTTTGCGCACGCCGCTTCCATCGTGACGGTCTGACCCGCGTCGCGCTTGGTCGCGGCATCCAGCACCATGCAGCGCGCGGCATAGGCTTCGGTCTTGCAGTCGGCGAGCATGCCTTGGATCAGTTGGAATTCGGCAATCTTCTGGCCGAACTGTTCGCGCTGGCGCGCATAATTCACGCTGTCCTCGATCAGCCGCTCCGCCACGCCGACGCAGACACCGGAGATGTGCAGGCGGCCGCGATCCAGGACCTGCATCGCGACCTTGAAGCCTTCGCCCTCCTTGCCCAAACGCAAGGAGGCGGGAACGCGCGCATTGTCGAAATTGACGTCGCAGATATGGGCGCCCTGCTGGCCCATTTTCTTTTCCGGTTTGCCAACCGAAATGCCCGGCGTGTCGGCAGGCACGATGAAAGCGGAAATGCCGCCGGCGCCTTTGCGCTCCGGGTCGCTGCGCGCCATGAGCGTGAACATGCCGGCGCGGTTGGCATTGGTGATGAATCTCTTGGTGCCGTTGACCACATAATGATCGCCATCCCTGATGGCCGTCGTGCGCACGGAAGCCGCGTCGGAGCCGGCTTCCGGCTCCGTCAGGGCAAAACTCGCCACAACCTCGCCGCTGGCGAGCTTCGGCAGCCACTCCTTCTTCTGTGCTTCGGTGCCGAACATCACCACGCCCTGGCTGCCGATGCCGACATTGGTCCCGATCACCGAGCGGAACGCCGGCGAGGTGTGGCCGAGTTCCATCGCCACCAGCACTTCCTCTTCCATGGTCAGACCGAGGCCGCCATATTCGACCGGAATCGAGAGGCCGAAGAGGCCGAGTTCGCGCATCTCGGAAATGATGCTCTCCGGTACGCGATCTTCTTCGGAGACTTTCGCCTCGAGCGGCACGCAGGTCTCGCGCACGAACCGGCGCACGGTCTCAAGAAGCTGGTCGCGGGTATCACGGTCGAGCGGCATGACTGTCTCCTCTGCTTGCGAGATTAGCGCAACGCAAACGGATGTGCAGGCCCGTCGGCTGTGCCATAGTCGTCGACGATGCTTCTCTCCGTCCTCGACCAGTCGCCGATCCGAAAAGAAGGGACCGCGGCCGACGCCGTGGCGGAAACCATCGCGCTCGCCAAGGCTTGCGACAGGCTGGGCTACCATCGCTATTGGCTGGCAGAGCATCACAACAGCAACTCATTCGCCGGATCCTGTCCGGAAATCCTGATCGGCCGCGTGGCGCAGGAAACCCGACACCTGCGCGTGGGTTCGGGCGGCGTGATGCTCACGCATTACAGCCCGCTCAAGATCGCCGAACAATTCCGCATGCTCGAAGTGCTCAATCCCGGGAGAATCGATCTCGGTCTGGGACGGGCGCCCGGTTCGGACCAAATGACGGCGCGCGCTCTGCAATCGGGTCCGCAAGCCTGGCCGATCGACGTCTTTCCCAGTCAGGTCCAGCTGCTCAGGCAGTTCCTGGACGATTCCGCCGGCAAGGATGCATTGCCCGACGATCACCCCTATCGCGGCATTCACGCCATGCCGCGCGGTGCGACTCCTGGTCCTGAACTTTGGATATTGGGCTCGGGAATCCATGGCGCCGTCTATGCCGCCGAGCTCGGCCTGCCGTTCAGCCACGCCTATTTCATCAGCGCCGACGGCAGCGAGGATGCAGCTGCGGAGTACCGCTCGCGCTTCAAGCCAAGTGCCGCCTGCCCGCAGCCGCGCGTCTCTCTAGGCGTCGCGGCGCTTGTCGGCGACAGCGAAGACGAAGCGCGCCGGCTCGCGGCGTCGCGCAATCTTTGGGTGGTGCGGCTTCTGACCGGACGACCGATCCCGTTTCCCTCGCCGGAAGAAGCGCTCGCGCAACCCCTGACGGCACAGGAGGAGAAGCTGCTTTCGACCGTTGCGAAACGCTCCATCGTGGGCACCGGCGAACAGGTTCGTGCGAAATTGACAACGCTTGCCGAAGCACATGGCGCCGAAGAACTGGTCGTCGTCACGATCACATATGACTACGCCTCGCGCCTGCGCTCTTACGAGTTGCTGGCGAAGGCGTTCGGCCTTGCCGCAACCTGACCAGACGTCACACGACCGGTAGCAGTCCGATCATCGCGCCCGTCATGCCGCTGGCCATCGTGCCGGAAACGATGGCGCGCATCGCAAGCGGTACGATCTCGTCGCGCCGATCGGGCATCAACGTGCTCATACCCGCAATCATGATGCCGACGGAGCCCAGATTGGCGAAACCGCACATCGCGTAGATCATGATCAGCGTGGCGCGCGGATCAAGGCTCGCCGGCGGCAGAGCGGCAAGCCGCAAATACGCCACGAGCTCGTTCAGGATCGTCTTCGTGCCCATCAGGCTTCCTGCCAACGTGGCCTCGTGCCAGGGCACGCCATAAAGCCAGACCACCGGCGCAAAGAGCCAACCGAAGATCCGCTCCAACGTCAGCGGCGTGCCCCAGACCGGTGGAACCAGCGTCAGGATTTCGTTGGCGAGCGCGACGAGTGCCAGCATCACGATGAGCATGGCGACGATCTGCAGCCAGATCTTGAGCCCATCTTCAGTGCCGCGCGCGACCGCATCCATGCTCGAGCGGTAACGCGCTTCACTGGACTGATCGGCGCTCCCGGTTTCCACATCACCCGGAACCATGATGCGCGCCACGATGATCGCCGACGGCAGCGACATCATCGACGCAACCAGAATATGTCCGATCGCGCCGGGCACCACGTTCCTCAGGATCGTCGCGTAGAGGGCAAAGACGGTGCCCGCAACTGTCGCCAGTCCAACGGTGCACAAAATGAAGATCTCCGAACGGGTAATGCGCGCGAGATAGGGACGGATAAGAAGCGGCGCCTCCACCATGCCGAGGAATATTGTGGCGCCCGCGCCCAGCCCGATTGCACCGCCGAGCCCCATGACCCGCCTTAAGACATAGGCAATCGCACTGATGACGATCGGCAGGATGCGCCAGTGCCAGAGCAGCGCCGAAAGCGCCGAGATCACGATCACCAGCGGCAGGACGCTGAAGGCGAAACCGGCGAAATCAGACGCATTCCCGATGGTCGTCGGCGCGCCGCCGCCGATGACGCCAAACACGAACGAAGTGCCGGCGCGTGTCGCGGTGGTCAGCGCGCCGACTGCGCCGTTGAGGCCGAAGAGCGCCTCCTGTGCCAATGGGACTTTCAGGAGCAGAAGCGCCAACGCCGCCTGCAGCGCGAGACCGCCCACGACGACGCGCCAGGGAAAGGCGTGGCGATCTTCGGACAGCACCCATGCAAGAGTAAGGATGACGCAGATTCCCAGCGCCGACTGAAGATGCGGTAGAAGTGTCACGCCTGATTCCCCGATGAACAATGAGCTTAGGGTAAATCGCCGCCAAGAAAAGCCGGCCTCGCATGACATGCACAGCCCGAGCCGCTAGAATCACGCGCGAAGTGGGGGCGCCAAGGTGAGCTGGATCGAGATTGTTGCAGCCATTCTGGGCGTCGTGAACATCGTCCTGCTCGTCCGGCGCAGCATCTGGAACTATCCGTTCGGCATCGTGATGGTGAGCCTGTATGGCGTCGTCTTCTTCCAGGCGCGCCTCTTTTCCGATGCGCTGTTGCAGGTCTTCTTCTTCGTCGTGCAAATCTACGGCTGGTGGGTCTGGTACCATGCGCGCGACAGCGCGGGTCTCGTCAAAGTCGAAGTGATGAGTGCGAGTTCGCGCCTGATCTGGCTTGGCGTCATCGTCGCCGCGACAGCCACGGAGGGCTGGTACCTCGCCCACTATACGAGCGACTCGGCACCGTGGATGGACGCCAACACCACGGCGATGAGCGTGGTCGCGCAATATCTTCTCTCCATCCGCAAGATCGAGAATTGGATCCTCTGGATCGTGACCGATGTCGTGCAAATCGGTCTCTATTATTGGAAGGGACTTTACCCGACGACCGGCCTCTACATTCTGTTCCTCATCCTGTCGTCGGTCGGACTTTATGAATGGCTGCGCGAGTGGCGCGCGCACCCGGTGGGGGTTCCCGCTTGAGGACCGTCTGTCTGCATGGACCGGAGTCGACCGGGAAGTCGACGCTGGCGCGCGAACTCGCTGCGCGCTTCGGCAGCGTTGCCGTACCCGAATTCGGCCGCCTCTATTGCGAAATCTTCGGCAATGACTGCGATGTCGAGGATCTGCGTGCCATTCGTCGCGGCCATGATCTTCTCGCGGCTGCGGGCAGGCGCAAGGCGCGCGCCATCCTCATTCTCGATACCGACGCCGTCATGACTGCCATCTGGGCCGACATCCTCATCGGCACGCGCCCTGCCGACCTCGATCGCGTCGAAGATCCAGCCGATCTTTATCTGCTGTGCGACGTCGATGTGCCGTTTGCACCCGATCGCATCCGCTATTTTCCCGATCCCGCCGCGCGCGCGAAGATGTTTGCGCAATGTCGGACCGAACTCGAGACGCGCAAGCTCGCCTTCGTCACGATCCAGGGCTCGCATGAGCAGCGCCTGGCAGAAGCCGTCAAGGCCATCACCGAACGCTTTCCGGAGCTATCCGCCGCATGAGCATGTCCACCTCGCGCCCTGGCGAAATTCGCGCATTGGCGGGCGCGCGCGCCATACCGCCGCTCATCCTGGTGCTTTACCACTATTGCGAAGGCCATCATTACCGCAACTTCAAGCCCTTCGACCTCTTGATCGGCCACGGCTATCTCTGGGTCGAGTTCTTCTTCGCGCTCTCCGGATTCATTCTGACCTATGTCTATGGCGCCCGGGCATTGGAGTTTTTTCAGGGGCGCACATATCGTGAATTTCTCGTCGCGCGGCTGTCGCGACTTTATCCACTGCACCTCGCGATGCTGCTTTACATTCTCGCGCTGCTGATCGTCCTGAACGCGATCGCGCATGCCACCGGCACAGTGTCGATCTACGAGGAGCAATATCACCCCGTCGTCACCTGGCAGACTTTCATCGCCAACCTGTTCCTGGTGCAGGCCTGGAACATCTTCCCCTCTCTCTCCTGGAACGGCGCAAGCTGGTTCGTCAGCGTCGAGTTCCTGCTCTGCCTTCTTTTTCCCATCTACATGATCCTGACGCGTGGCGGCTGGCTCAGCGCATTCGGTCTCATCGTCGCAGGTATCATCGGGCTCGCGATCCTCTCGCTCACCGGCAAGCACGGCCTCGACATCACGTTCCACAACGGCATTTTCCGCGGCATGAGCGCCTTCGCCGTCGGAGTCGGCATGTGCGTGCTCTACAGCGAGACCAAACAGTGGGGCGAGACGCTGCCGGAATGGGCCTGGTCGCTCGCGCAGGCTCTTGTTCTCGTCGCAATGGGCTTCGGCATCTTCGACAATGGCTGGTCGCACACGCCGCGCGATATCTACACTGTCGTGCCGATGCTGGCGCTCGTGTATGTGCTCGCCTTCGATCGCGGCTTCGCGGCACGCTTCCTGCAGACCCGCCCGCTCGCCAAGCTTGGCGAATGGTCCTATGCGATCTACATGGGCCAGACCGCGTGGCTGCAGCTCATCCGCTTCTTCGAAAGCGGCTATCCTTCCAACGACACGCTCGTCTTCGGCATCCGGTTCGGCGATCTCATCTGGTGGCCAGAGCCATTCCTATTGCTCGCGGTCTGCGTTGCCTGGGGTGCGTTTCTCTGCACTTATATAGAGGTGCCGGCAAACCGCGCGCTACGGCACTTTTTCGCGCATGCACCCGCCACGGCTTGACCGCCAAACCAGCCTGCGCCATCACTCTGCCCCTCTTATTCAGCGGGAGTTTTCCTCATGACCATCGAGTTCAAGGGCAAGGTCGCGATCGTTACGGGTGCGGGCGGCGGACTTGGCCGTTGTCACGCCATCGAGCTCGCAAAGCGCGGCGCCAAGGTCGTGGTCAATGATCTGGGCGGCGCGGTCGATGGCAGCGGCGGAAATTCAGCCGCAGCGGAAGCTGTGGTTGCCGAGATCAAGGCGGCCGGTGGTGAGGCGATGGCCAACGGCGCGTCTGTGAGCGACGATGCCGGCGTCGATCATCTCGTCAAGCAGACGATGGATGCCTGGGGTCGCGTCGACATTCTTGTCGCCAATGCCGGCATCCTGCGCGACAAGAGCTTCGCCAAGATGGAGATGAGGGACTTCGACGCCGTGATGCAGGTGCATCTGATGGGCACCGTCAAACCCTGCAAGGCGCTGTGGGAGATTTTCAAGAAGCAGCAATATGGCCGCATCGTCGTGACGACATCCTCGACGGGCCTGTACGGCAATTTCGGCCAGACCAACTACGCAGCCGCAAAGCTTTCGCTGATCGGCTTTATGAACACGCTGAAGCTCGAAGGCGCCAAGGACAACATCAAGGTCAATGCCATCTGTCCGGTCGCCGGCACGCGCATGACGGAGAACTTGATGCCGCCGAACGTGCTCGCCATGCTGAAGCCGGAATATGTCACGCCCGGCGTCGTCTATCTCGTCAGCGAGGACGCGCCGACTGGCGTGATCCTGACCGCAGCCGCCGGGGTGTTTGCCGCCGCGGAGCTGGTCGAGACGGACGGCATCAACCTCGGCCACAACGCGACCGCCGACGACGTCGCCGCCAACTGGGCCAAGATCACCGACTTCACCGGCGCCAAGCACTACACGCAGGGCGGCGAGCAAAGCGCGAAGTTCTTCGCGCGCATCAACGACAAGCCGGTCGTGGGGTAGTGTTCGCTTGTTGCTCATCCTTCGACGGGCTCAGGATGAGGAATGCGCGAGAACCCCATCCTGAGCTTGCCGAAGGATGAGGGCGATGATGGAGGCTCCATGATCACCGGTATCGACCATGTCGCCATCCTCGTTCGCGACTTCGACGCGACGGTCAAAAGCTACGAGACGATTTTTGGACGCGCGCCGAACTGGCTGGGATTCATGCCTGGCGGGCGCCACGCCTGGTTTCAGTTCGACGGCATGGCGCTCGACATCATTGGTTCGGACGGAACGGGACCCGAAGCCGATGCATCGCGCGCCGAGATCGCGAAGTTCGGCGACGCGATCTGGGGCTTGGGTTTTTCCGTTCCCGACCTCGATGCCGCGACGCGACTGTTCGAGCGCCGCGGGCTGAACTTTCTGCCGCGCCATACCACACGGACGACGAACGCCAGCGGCGCGACGCGCAGCTGGGAAGTTGCGGTGATAAAACGGAAGAGTGCGCATGGCGTGGCACTATTCCTTGTCGAGAACAAGCCAGCTGCATCGCCATGGCCCGTGGCACCCCCCAAAGTCGCCGACGAAGCAGCCGTGAGCACGCTCGATCACATCGTCGTCAACACCACCCATCCCGAGCGCGCGACCGCGCTCTATGGCGCGCGACTCGCCCTCGACCTTCGACTCGATCGCACGAACGAACAATGGGGCGCGCGGCAGTTGTTCTTTCGCTGCGGCCAGTCGATCGTCGAAGTCGGCGCCAATCTCAAATTACCGCCAGGCGATGCGCCCGATACATTCGGCGGACTGGCCTGGCGGGTGCGCGATCCGGAGAGCGCGCGCGCCCGCATCGCGGCGGCGGGCATCGATGTGTCGGAGGTACGCAAGGGGCGCAAGCCTGGCACATCCGTGTTCACGGTGCGCAGTGGGACCGGTGGCGTCCCGACCCTCATGCTCTCCGGCAACGAATGAGCGCTCTCAGTCCGGCCCGGCCGACTTTTCGAGCGGTTTCTGTTTGTCGGCGACCTTCGCCATGTCGAGCAGGCGGATGAACTCCGCGCGATAGCCGAAGCGATCGTCGCCACGCGCGGCAACCGCGATGGTGCGCGCCCGGTCATAGTCGAAGTCCTTGATATAAGGATCGTGACGCAGAAGCTGTGCCGTTCCGACGACCGACGCGGCAAAGCGCATGTCCGGCGAGAGCGTATTGAAGTCGGCCGTTGCGTCGGCATCGGTGATCGGACGCTCGATGAGCTTGGACACTTTCTCGCCGGGCAGCTTGTAGCGCATCTTGAGGAAGGCGATCTCGCCGCCCTTCGACGCCTTCACCGGCTTGCCGTAGCGCAGCGGATCGGACATCACGGCCTTGGAACCGACCGGCGTGATCTCATACAAAGCGGTCACCGTCGTACCCGACCCGATGTCGCCGGCATCGACGCGATCATTGTTGAAATCGGTGCGATTGAGCAAACGGGTCTCGTATCCAATCAAGCGGTATTCCGCGACGCGGGCTGGATTGAACTCGACCTGGATCTTCACGTCATTCGCGATGGTGAAGAGCGTGCCGGCGATCTGATCGACAAACACTTTGTGGCCCTCGTTCAGCGTATCGATGAAGGCTGCATTGCCGTTTCCGGCCTGGGCCAGCTTCTGCATCATCGCGTCATTGTAGTTGTCGGTGCCGAAGCCTAGACACGTCAGATAGACGCCCGTGCCGCGCTCGCGGGTGACGAAGTCCTCCAGCGCCTTGGGATCGGTGATGCCGACATTGAAGTCGCCGTCGGTCGCCAGCAGCACGCGGTTGACGCCGCCCTTCATGAAGTTGGCTTCGGCGAGCTGATAGGCCATGCGGATGCCCTCGCCGCCCGCCGTCGAGCCGCCGGCTTCAAGCTGATCGAGCGCCGCCAGGATCTTCGCCTTATCGGCTCCCGACGTCGGCGGCAGCACGACGCCGGCGGCACCCGCATAGGTCACGATCGTGACGCGGTCCTTGGCGTTCAACTGGTCGACGAGGAGATGGAAGGCGCTCTTCAACAGCGGCAGCTTCTTCGGTTCGTCCATCGAACCCGAACTGTCGATCAGGAAGACGAGATTGGCAGGCGGGCGCTCCTTCTTCGGAATGTCGAAACCTTTGATGCCGATATGCAGGATCTGCGTTTCCTTGTTCCAGGGCGTCGGATAGACGCGAATGCTGGCACGGAACGGAACAGTGCGGTTCTCCGGCAGCGGGTAGGAATAGTCGAAGTAGTTCACCATCTCCTCGACGCGGACCGCGTCCGCCTGCGGAAGCGCACCGTCGTTGAGCGCATCGCGCACGTAACCGTAGGATGCGGTGTCGACGTCGATCGAAAAGGTCGAAACCGGCTGCTCCGCGGTCACTACGACCGCATTCGGCTTGGCATCGGGGAATTTCGAGGTGTTGGCGGGCTGCCAATAACCAGGATGCTGCGGCAGCGCCGCGAAGGCGCTGATTCGACCCATCACCATGGGTGAAGGCGGCGGTGCCGCCGCATTCATCGCCTGCTCCCGCGCGGCAGTCACAGTCGTGACAGACGGCTGGGCCGTACTGCTTTTACTCGCCAACTCCGGCTTTTCGGTATTACAGGCGGCAAGAGCGAGGATGAGCGCCGCAGCTACAAGCGCCAAATGCGGTGTGCGTGCCATGAGGATCCCCTGTCCGAGCAGACAAAGGCACGATGGGCGTAAATCGCGCCCGCGCCGCGGCGCGATTGAGGCGGATTTCCGGCCAAGCGATCACGCTCGCGCGAGGCCCGCCTCAAATCCTAACAAAACGTTTCGTCCCACCCCGCGTAATTCACTTTTAACTCCGCAAGGATAACTTCGCTGAGCATCCAGGACGCGAACCGACCGTCAGAGTCGGAAATAGGCCGGGGAAACAAGTGTCGTCAGCTAACCATGACCAGCGCGGTTTGGCCGCGAGCGTCGAGATCGACCTCGACGCCAACGGCGTCGTCCTGAACATCGCGAGCAGCCGGGAAAGCCAGCGCCTGGTCAGCGACGTGAACGAAGGCGAGTCCCTTCTCAACCATATCCATCCGGACGACTACGATTTCTTCCTGGCAAGCGCGCAATGGGTGATGGCGAGTCGCGGCGGCGAACAGACGATCGTCCTGCGCTGGGCACGCGCCAACGGTCGCTGGGCCAAGATCAACGCCACGCTGCGCAGCGACAACGAACACACCGTTCGGGTCGTACTTCGTCCCGACGAAGTCGAACACGCAAGGCGGGCCGAACTCCAGCTTCGCCGGGTCGTGGAAGGTTCTGCGCAAGGTGTGATCGTGCGCACGGCGACGGACATCCTCTTCACCAACGATGCCTTCGCGCACCTGATGGGATTTCCTTCGGTGCGGGAATTGTCGGCGCACACCGAAGAAGAAACCAGGGCCGGCCGAAATACCAACAGCAACGGCGCTATCCATCCCGAAGATCGCGCGCTCATCACCGAACACATTCGCCGCCGTCTCGCCGGCGAAGAAACGATCTCGCGCTACGAGTTTCGCCTGCAGCGGCCTGACGGCACGATCGTATGGGTCGATACCGCAGCAGCCCTGGTGCAATGGGACGGCCAACCCGCTTCGCTGTCCTGGCTCACCGACATCTCGCGCAGGAAGCGCATGGAAGAGGAGCTGATCAAGAGCAAGGAAGCCGCGGAGTTCGCCAATCGGACGAAGACCGAGTTCCTTGCCAACATGAGTCACGAGCTTAGAACGCCGCTCAACGCCATCATCGGATTCGCGGAAGTCATCAAGGATCAGATGTTCGGACCCATCGGTCTCAAGAAATATGCCGACTATGCCAAGGACATCCATAGCAGCGGACGTCACTTGTTGGCCGTGATCAACGACATTCTCGACTTGTCGAAGCTCGAGGCGGGAAAACTCGAATTGCGCGAATCCGAAGTGTCGCTCGACCGTGTCGGCGAAGAGTGCATGATGCTGATCCGCGATCGGGCCGGCAAAAGCAAGGTTCGCCTCATCGGCGAGTTCGAGCCGCTGATGCCGCCCCTGCTTTGCGACGAACGCGCGCTGAAGCAGGTGCTGCTCAATTTCCTGTCGAACGCGGTCAAATTCACGCCGCCGGGCGGTCACGTCACGCTCGGCATCCGCCGCGTCGGCGACGGCGTCGCCATCAGTGTCGCCGACACCGGTATCGGCATGAGCAAAGATGAGATCGCCGTCGCGCTATCCGTGTTCGGTCAGGTCGATTCGAAGCTCGCGCGTCGTCATCGCGGCACCGGCCTGGGAATGCCAATCGCCAAGTCGCTCATCGAACTGCATGGCGGCACCTTGACCGTCGAAAGCACGCCGAAAGTCGGAACCACGATGACGGCGACATTTCCCGCCTCGCGCATCGTCGCGAAAGCCGCCTGACGCTATCGCCCTTTGAACATCGGTTCACGTTTTTCGACGAAAGCCTTTGCGGCCTCGCGATGATCCTCGGTGAAGCCGGTATGGACATGGTGCGTGGCTTCGAGATCGAGGCAGTCATCGACGTCGGCGCCCGATGCGGCGCGATTGATGTTCTCCTTCATGTAGCGATAGGCGACGCGCGGTCCCCTCGCCAGCCTCTGCGCCAGCTTCAACGTCTCGGTCTCGAGCTGCTCGGCCGGCACGACGAAATTGACCAGGCCGAGGCGCAAGGCCGTGCTCATGTCGATGCGCTCGGAGAGAAAATAGAGCTCGCGTGCTTTCGCCGTGCCCACCAGCTGGCTGAGAAAATAGGTGCCGCCGTAGTCGCCGGAGAAGCCGACCTTGGCGAACGCCGTCGTCATTACGGCTTTCTCGGACGCGATGCGCAGGTCGCAGGCAAGTGCCAGTGAAAGGCCGGCGCCCGCTGCGGCGCCTGGGAGCGAGGCGATCGTCGGCTTCGGCATCTTGAAGAGCCGGCCGGCCGTCGCGCGCTGGCTGACGCGTTGCGCGTGGATGCGGCTGTCGAGATCGGTGCCTGCCGCCGCGGTCGAGCCGCCGCCTGTGCCTTCCGCCATGCCCTTGACGTCGCCGCCGGCGCAAAAGGCTCCGCCGGCTCCGGTGAGCACGATGCAGGCGACTTCGGAATCGGTTTCGAAGGCTGCTAGCGCCGCCGCCATCGCCGTCAGCATCACGCCGGAGAGCGCGTTTCGCCGCTCCGGCCGGTTCATCGTGATGACGGCGACGCCGTCCTCGACGTGGACCAGAAGATCCTTCGTACCAGTATCAACCGTGCGTTTCGTCATCGCGTCTCTCCATGGCTGGAAGGACAGCGTGACACGGCAATGCGGCCCATTGAAGGGCCGTCACGTCCTGACATGGTGACGCGATGCAGTCACGACAAGGTTCGGATGCATGCCAAATTTGCATGTCTCGCACAACGCGCAATGCATCGATCCCGCTATTGTGGACTCCCGTACACACCCCATTTCTGCGCTGTGGCCGCTTGCGATTGGCCGCAAAAATGGAGTGGGCCATGCAGACATATTTGAACGACGAAGCCATCGGCGCGAAGGCCTTCACCTGGGCGATCATCGCGGCAAGCGCGTTGCTGCTTGTCGAGGTGACATGGCCGCAAGCTTTGCCCGCGCCCGCCGTTGAAAGCGCGGTGGTACAGACGGTGAGCGTCAGCGCCCATCCAGGGCACGTAGCCAAGGCGGGCTGAACGAGACGGATCTTTCGCGCCACGCGCGCCGTTCATGTCCGCTCCGGCTCAACGATCAGGCGCGCGCCGTGGTCGTAGCTGAGGTAGCGCCAGAGCCATTGGATCGCAACCAGCAGGCGATGCTCGAAGCCGGTGAGCAGATAGATGTGGATGAATGCCCAGAGGAACCAGGCGAGCGGGCCGCTCAGACGCGACCAGCCGAAATCGAAGATCGCTGAGTGACGCCCGACGATCGCGGCATTGCCGCGGTTGCGGAAGACGAAATCCGGCGAGGCTTTGCCTTCTCGGATGCTTTTCGCGAGCGCGCGCCCGAGATACTGGCCTTCCTGCTTGGCAACCTGCGCCAGGCCCGCAAGCTGGTTGCCTGAGGCATCGCGCACCAGCGCGGTGTCGCCGAGGACATAGACGTTCGCCAGTCCGGGCACCGAGAGATCGCGGTTCACCATCACGCGGCCGGCTTTGTCCGTCGCTACGCCGAGCAACGCGCCGAGCGGTGACGCCTTCACGCCGGCCGCCCAGATCGCGACGCTCGCGGGAATTATTTCGTCGCCCACCTGGACGCCATCTTTCGTGATCGCGCCGACCGCTCCATTCACGCGCACCGTCACGCCGAGCGCCGCCAGCTTGCGCACGGCATAGTCCGCGAGTTTTTCAGGAAACGCCGTGAGGATGCGCGGACCGGCTTCAAGGAGAAGCACGTTCACCTCTTTGAAGCCGACGCGGTGGAAGTCCTTTGTCAGCGTATAGCGCGCCAGCTCCGCGATCGCGCCTGCGAGTTCGACTCCGGTCGGACCGCCGCCGATCACGACGAATGTCATCAGCCGTTTGCGTGCGGCGGGATCGTCGATCATCTCCGCCTCTTCGAACGCGGTGAGGAGGCGCGAGCGAATGGCGCGCGCGTCGGCGATGGATTTCAAGCTGGGCGCGAAGCGGGCCCAATCGTCGTGACCAAAATAGGCGTGTGTCGCCCCGGTCGCGAGCACCAGGCGATCGTAGGTCAGGACTTTGCCATCGCCCAGAGTGACGCGTTGCGCGCCAACGTCGATGCCGGACGCTTCGCCCAAAACGACATCGACGCTCGGATGGCGGCGCAGCATCCGCCGCACCGGCTCTGCGATGTCGGCCGGCGACAAGGCTGCGGTTGCGACCTGATAGAGGAGCGGCTGGAACAGGTGATAATTCTGCTTGTCGACCAGCGTTACCGGCACGCCCGCCGCACCCAGCCCCTTTGCGACCGCGACGCCCGCAAAACCTGCGCCGATGACGACGACCCTTTCGGTCATGCCGTGATCCTACTCCAAAAACGTCATCGCCCGGTCCTGAGCGAAGGGTCCGGGCGAACCAATTTGACGGAAGAACGGCAGGAAACAAAATGGGTCGCCCGCATGAAGCGGGCGATGACGATTTTTCTGATTAGGCTTGAGATACCGCTACGCCGCCTGCTCTTCCAGCTTCACGTCGTGGCCCCAAAGGCGCTCGACATGTGCCAGGACCAGTTCTTTCGTCTGGTTATGCAGCGGCACGCCGCGATGCATGTTGTGCGCGAGATGGAGCGTGCGATTGCCCTTGAGATCGGCGCTCACCACCTGGATGTTCGGGTCGGCGGTACTGGCATCGAACTGCCGCGCGAGTTTGGAGCGTACCGCGCGATAGCCGCTCTCATTGTGAATGTCTGACACCTTATAGACGCTCTCGTCCGCCTTGTCGTAGAGCGCGAAGAGGCGGAAATCGCGCATGACTTTCGGCGAAAGAAACTGCTCGATGAAACTCTCGTCGCGGTAATTCGCCCAGGCGGTCTTCAGCGTGTCGATCCACGCGCCCTTGCCGGCGAATTCGGGAAACCAATCGCGATCCTCCGGCGTGGGGTCTTCGCAGATGCGCCGGATGTCGGCCATCATGCCATAGCCCAACGCATAGGGATTGAAGCCGCTGTAGCGACGGTCGTTGAAGTCGGGCTGGAATACGACGCTGGTGTGGCTGTGCATGAATTCCATCCACGAACCCTCGGTGATCAGGCCGCGGTCGAACAGCAAATTCATGATCGTGTAGTGGACGAAGGTGGCGCAACCTTCGTTCATCACCTTGAGCTGGCGCTGCGGATAGAAATACTGCGAGAGGTTGCGCACGATGCGCAACGTCTCTCGCTGCCAGGCCTTGAGCGTCGGCGAATTCTTTTCGATGAAATAGAGAAGGTTCTCTTCCGGCAGCTTCATCTCGCCGCTGAACTCGTCTTCCGGATCGACGACGGGTGGCGCACTCGGCGGCTCGACGCCCGCAGGCAAGGTGCGCCAAAGCTCGTTGTAGGCTTCCTCGTCATATTGCGCGCGGCGGCGCCGCTTCTCGAGGACGCGATCCCTGGACGGCTTGGGCGGACGGCGATAGCGGAAGACGCCTTGGTCCATCAAGGCATGCGCGGAATCGAGCGTGGCTTCGACCTCGTCGCGGCCGTGCCGCTCCTCGCAGGCCGCAATGTATTTCTTCGCGAACGCCAGATAATCGAGAATGCTTTCGGCATTGGTCCATTGCCGGAAGAGATAGTTGTTCTTGAAGAAATGATTGTGGCCGAATGCGGCATGCGCCATAACCAGCGCCTGCATCGTCATCGTGTTTTCTTCGAGCAGATAGGAGATGCAGGGGCTCGAGTTGATGACGATTTCGTAGGCGAGCGCCGAATAGCCCATGCGGTAGAGGACTTCCTCGCGCGCGAAGAGCTTGCCGAACGACCAATGATTGTACATCAACGGCATGGCGAGCGAGGAATAGGCGTCAAGCATCTGTTCGGACGAGATGACCTCGATCTGATTGGGATAGACGTCGAGCTTCAGATCGTTGAGCGCGATCTCCTCGATCGCCTTGTAGGTGCGATCGAGGGTGGCGAAATCCCACTCCGGTTCGGAGAAGAGCAGCTTCGTCATCCCGCAGCCTCGGATTTTTTGAACAGTTCGTGGAATACCGGGAAGATGTCGGACGGCTTGGCGATGCGCTTGGTCGCGAAATTCGGCCATTCCTCGGCGACGGTGCGATAGGCGCGCCACAGTTCCGCTCCGGAATCTTCGGACGCGAAGACTTCCATCTCGCGCTCGTCGAGAATCTCAATGTAAGCGTAGTATTGGCAGAGCGGCATAATCGCCTGATTCAGAAGATCGACGCAGTGGCGTGCATCGCCCGACTGGGTGTAGCCGTCCGACGCCTGCGCCGCATAGATGTTCCAGTCGGCTGTCGCATAACGCTCCTTCTGGATCTCCAGCATCTTGTCGAGGGCGGTCGATACGATGGTGCCGCCCGACTGGCGCGAGTAGAAGAACTCCTGCTCGTCCACCTCCTGCGCGTCATGGGTGTGACGGATGAAGACGACGTCGACTTTCTTGTAGCGCCGCTTGAGAAAGAGATGCAGCAGCATGTAGAAGCGCTTGGCCAGATCCTTCTCGCGCTCGCCCATCGAACCGGACACGTCCATCAGGCAGAACATCACCGCCTGACTGGTCGGCACCGGCTGCTCGACGAAGGAATTGAACCGGACGTCGATGGGATCGATGAAGCCGACCCATTTGCGCTTGGCGTTGGCGCGCGCGAGTTGCTCCTTCAGCACGGCGATCTTTTCGTCGCTCGTCGGCGTCTCCTGTTCGGCGCGATCGAGTTCCGACTGCAGGTGATCGATGTCGGCCTGGCTCGGCCGCTTGAGCGCGAGACGGCGGCCGAACGAGTTGCGCATCGTGCGCAGCAGGTTGATCTGGGTCGGCGCGCCCGAGGTGGAAATGCCGGCGCGGCGCCAGACCTTGTTCGGCGTCTCCTTGAGCGTGGTCCGCACGAGGTTCGGCAGTTCGAGATCCTCGAAGAAGATGTCGAGGATCTCCTCCTGCGTCATGGTGAACTCGAAATCGTCCTCGCCTTCGCCCGAGTCCGACGCCTCTTTCCCGCCCTGTCCGGCACCCGTCTTCGGCTTGTCGATCGTATCGCCGGGCGTGAAGTCCTTGTTGCCGGGGAGCACGAAATCGCGCTCGCCGGAGGTGCGCGGATCGAGGCGAAAGCGCGGCTCGTTGGTTCCGCGCGCGGAAATCTTGATCTTGCGCTCCTTGCCGATGTCGGCGACGGCCGCATCCTTGAGCGACTTCTGCACGGCTTCGCGAATCTGCGTGCGCGCGCGGCGCAGGAAGCGCTGGCGATTGCCGAGGCTCTTGCCCTTGGGATTGAGGCGCCGGTCGATGAAGTGCGTCATGGCACATTCATCAGGGATGACATCTCACTCACCCCGCCTTGTTGACCCGCATGTACCATTCGACGAGGCGGCGAACCTGTCGCGGCGTGTAGCCTCGCGCCAGCATGCGCTTGATGAATTCGTTGTGCTTGTTCGCCGTCTCATTGTCCTTCTTCGACTCGAACGAAATCACCGGCAAGAGATCCTCAACCTGGGTGAACATCCGCTTTTCGATGACGGAGCGAATTTTCTCGTAAGCCGTCCAGGACGGATTCTTGCCGTCGTGCTGGGCGCGATAACGCAGCGCGAACTTGACCACTTCGTTGCGGAAATCCTTGGGATTGGCGATGCCCGCCGGCTTCTCGATCTTCGAGAGTTCGTTGTCGAGCGCACTGCGATCCAATAGCTGGCCGGTGTCCGCGTCCTTGTAATCCTGATCTTCGATCCAGGCGTCGGCATAGGCGATGTAGCGGTCGAACAGGTTCTGGCCGTATTCGCCATACGACTCGAGATACGCCTTCTGGATTTCCTTGCCGATGAACTCGGCATAGCGTGGCGCCAGTTCCGACTTGATGAAATCGAGATACTTCTTCTCGATGTCGTCCGGATATTGCTCGCGCTTGATGGCGAGTTCGAGCACATACATCAGGTGCACGGGGTCGGCGCCGACCTCGGTGACATCATAGTTGAAGGTCTCCGACAGGGTCTTGTATGCGAAACGTGTCGAAATTCCCGTCATGCCTTCGTCGACGCCGGCCATGTCTTTATATTCCTGCAGCGTCTTGGCCTTGGGATCGGTGTCCTTGAGCTTCTCGCCGTCATAGACGCGCATCTTCGAGATGATGTTGGAGTTCTCATGCTCCTTGAGCCTCGTGGCGACGCAGAACTTCGCCAGCATCTCGAGCGTCTCCGGTGCGGTCGGCGTGTTGATGAGATTGGAAGCGGCCAGCAGCTTCTTGTAAATCTGCGTCTCTTCCGTCACGCGCAGGCAGTAAGGCACGGTCACGACGCTGATGCGGTCGAGGAATGCCTCGTTGTTGCGGTTGCCCTTGAACACCGTCCACTCCGCCTCGTTCGAGTGCGCGAGGATGACGCCATTATAAGGAATAGGACCGAGCGTTTCGGTGCCGATATAGTTGCCTTCCTGCGTCGCGGTCAGCAGCGGATGCAGAACCTTGATCGGCGCCTTGAACATCTCGACGAATTCGAGAAGACCCTGATTCGACCGGCAGAGGCCTCCCGAGAAGGCATAGGCGTCGGGATCATTCTGGCCGAAATGCTCGAGCTTCCTGATGTCGACCTTGCCGGTCAGCGCCGAGATATCCTGATTGTTCTCGTCCCCCGGCTCGGTCTTGGCGATGGCGTACTGCCGCAGTTTCGAGGGATAGACTTTGGCCACTTCGAACTTCGAAATGTCGCCGCCGAATTCGTCCAACCGCTTCACGGCCCACGGACTCATGATGCCGCCGACACGATGGCGCTCGATGCCGTAACGCTCCGCCAAAAGATTGGCGAGCTCGTTGGAACGGAAGAGGCCGAGTGGCGATTCAAAAACCGGACTGATCGCGTCGCCCGCCTTGAGCACGTAGATCGGATGGACCTCCATCAGATCCTTGAGCCGTTCTGCGAGCGAGGACTTGCCGCCGCCGACCGGACCTAGGAGGTAAAGTATCTGACGCTTCTCTTCGAGGCCCTGCGCGGCATGCTTGAAGTAACCCACGATGCGTTCGATCGTATCTTCCATGCCAAAGAAGCCGTCGAAGGCGCGATAGACCTTGATCGTGCGATTGAAGAAGAGACGGCTGAGGCGCGGATCCTGCGCCGTGTCGACGAGTTCGGCTTCTCCGATCGCCGCCACCATGCGCTCTGCCGGCGTGGCATAGAGCATGCGATTGTCGCGCGCCGCCAAAAGCCAATCTCGGAGGGACATGGATTCGAATTTTTCTCGCGCATAGTCGCGGGAGAAGATGTCGAAGACGTCAAGCGTGCTCATAACCGCCGACTCCTAACTTTTGATCCGGCAACCTCCACGATTATAGATCGTGATCGTTTGCGGATCCGACAAGTCCGTTGAACCCCTCGTTACCCAGACTGCCGGCGCTATTGTTCCAAGCGGACAGCTAAACGAATGCTGAACAGACACGTTTAGTTCCGTTCAAGTCCGCATGACACATTTTGTGTCGCTCAGCCGTGCGGCTCGCGCGGCTGTTCTCCCATGCTTTCTCGTCGGACGTGTGTGCAGCCATCTCGCTATCTCCAGCGCCAGCAAGGCTGATTTGCGCTAAGTGTACGCTGCTTCGACGAAATTCCAAAACAGAAGTCGTGACATTCTCGCCGCACCCCAATTCCGCCATGAAGATGAACGAACCGCGTCGACAAAACTTTTTTCTGGTGCATGCAAGCCGAACGAAGCAGCTTTACGCCGCATGGGGATTCATTTTTTCTTCGACATCCTGGCCTGGACTTCGGCGTGGGCCATCGGCCGCTTTGTCACGCGGCGCTATTTCGCGAGCGCGCGAACGCCGCTCAGCAATCCAGGATATTTCATCGCACTTGCTGTCGGCGCGATCGCCGGCGCGCTGCTGTTCGGCAGTCTCAACCTGAGTTTGGCTGGGTTTTGGCAGATCGGTCACTCGATTGCCGGTGCAGTCGCGGGCGGAATTGTCGGCGTCGAGCTATTCAAGCTGGCGACCGGCCTTCGCGGCTCAACCGGCGGACAGTTCGTGGCATCTCTGGCGCTGGGAATTGCAGTCGGACGGCTTGGCTGTTTCTTCGCAGGTCTGCCCGATTACACCTACGGTACGCCGACGCGCCTGCCTTGGGGCGTCAACTTCGGCGACAGCATAGAACGACACCCGGTGCAACTCTATGAGTCCGCCGCGATGCTCGCGTTTCTGATTCTCTATGTACGCGGCCTTGAGGCTGATTCGCAACTGGTTCGCCGCCAGGGCTTTTATCTTTTCGTCGGATGGTATGGAGTTCAGCGCTTCCTCTGGGAGTTTCTGAAACCGTATCCGCCGGTGATCGGCCCGCTCAACATCTTTCATCTGATTTGCATCGCTCTGGTCGGCTACAGCGCCTTCATGATGAGACAACAGAATGAGCTTCGTGCGGCCCTCTAAGGATTACAGCTTCTACGGCCAGACACTCTCGCTCTGCGAAGTCTGTCTTCGGCTGGTGAATGCCAAGATCGCGATTGAAGGCGACGACGTCTTCTACCTCAAGCGTTGTCCCGAGCACGGCACCCAGAAGACGTTGATCTCAAGCGATGCGGCGTACTTCAAGAGCACCAAGGACTTCCTCAAGCCCGGCGATCTGCCGCTGAAGCACCAGAGTCGAACGCAGTATGGCTGCCCGTATGATTGCGGACTGTGTCCCGATCACGAGCAGCACTCCTGTCTCGCGCTGATCGAGATCAACGACGCCTGCAATCTCACCTGCCCGGTCTGTTTCGCGGACTCCTCGCCCAAGAAAACGCGCAACCGTTCGCTGGCGGAGATCGATGCGATGCTCGACACGCTGGTCGCGAGCGAGGGAAATCCCGATCTCGTCCAGATCAGCGGCGGCGAGCCCACCATTCATCCCGAGATCGTCGCGATCCTGAAGCTCTGCAAGACCAAGCCGATCCGCCACGTCATGCTCAACACCAACGGAATCCGCATCGCGCGCGACCCGGCCTTCGTCGCCGAGCTGGCGAAGCTCAAACCCGGCTTCGAAGTCTATCTTCAGTTCGACTCCATGAAGCGCGAGGCGCTCGAGAACCTTCGCGGCGCCGACTTGCGCCGCGTGCGCGCCCAGGCGCTGGCCAATCTCGAAGCGGCCGGAATCTCGACGACCCTCGTCTGCGTCGTGAAGAAGGGCGTCAACGATGCCGAGATCGGCGACATCGTGCGTCATGCGCTTATATATAAGTGCGTGCGCGGCATCACCTTCCAGCCGGTCCAGGATGCGGGGCGCAATCTCGATTTCGACAAGAACCGCGACCGCATGCTCCTGACCGATATCCGCCGCGCCATCGCGACGCAGGCCGGCGAGGTGTTTCGCGACGACGACATTATTCCCCTGCCCTGCAATCCCGACTCGATCGCGATAGCCTATGGCTTGCGTGACGGCGAGAAGGTCACCCCGATCACGCGCCTCGTTCCCCAGGCCGAGCTGCTGGCCGCCGCACCCAACACCATCTCGTTCGAGCGCTACCCCGAATTGAAGAGCCGGTTGTTCGACCTGCTTTCGCTGGCGTCGTCCGGCGAGCGAACGAAGACGGTACTCGGCGACCTGCTTTGTTGCCTGCCGCAGGTCGAAGTGCCGGACGATCTCGGCTACGACAAGGTCTTTCGCATCGTGATTGTGCAGTTCCTCGACAAGTACAACTTCTGCGTGGCGACGGTGAAGCGCTCCTGCATCCATTTCGTCACCGCCGAAGGCAAGATCATACCGTTCGACACCTACAATCTCTTCTATCGCAGCGGACTGGATGTGAAATTGCGGAAACAAACCCATGTCCCAGCCTGACCCCGGCGCAAAGAGGACATATAGCGTGGCAGGAACGGTGGCGCTTTTGCTCATCGGCCTGCTTTTTCTCATTCCCTCTGGTCTCTGCACGGCGATTTTGGGCGGTGGCGCTTTGCTCGATGCGTTCGTTCATCCGGAAAATTCAGGCGACTCCCTCTCGGCGATTGTCATGGTGGCGATGGTCGGCGGTCCGTTTGTCGCAGTCGGCGCCGTCCTCGTCTGGTTCGGTGTGAAGCGCCTGCGCGGTCGCTAGCCGTTCCGTTCATCTTGCATTTCCTGCTTGCTCCGAACATCGCGTTGCGCGAAGCTCGCCGCATGGATGATCTCGCGCTCAACGTCAGAGTGGCGCAACCCGCCGACGCCGCCGAGGTCGCTCGCGTCTATATCGAGTCCTGGCACGATACCTATCCCGCGATGTTGTCGAGTGCGTTGCTCTGCTCCATGACGTCCAAGGGACAGACGGCGCGCTGGCTTTCCGCGATCCGCAACCAGCGCCGCGAGGCGGTTCTCGTCGCGGAGAGTGGCCAGGTCGGCATTGTCGGAATGGCCAGTGTCGGCCCTTCGCGCGACCGCGCGCTCGCTTATGACGGCGAGGTCTACACGCTCTATGTCGATCCCGCCTATTACAATCGCGGTGTCGGACGCGCCTTGCTCAAGGCTGCGTTCGTGACGCTGCGCCAGCGCGGTCGCACGTCCTGCGTGATCTGGGCGCACGCCGGCAACAATGCGCGCTTCTTCTATGAAACCATGGGCGGCTCGGTCGTGGCCGAGCGCAAGGCGCGCATGATGGGCGACGTGGTGCCGGAGATGGCCTTCGGCTGGAAAAAACTCGCATTGGCCGAGCGCAGCCACGCGAAATGAACCCGCTCGCGAACAACGCGATCGTCATCCTTCTCGACAGTCTCAATCGTCACATGCTGGGGAGCTATGGCGGACGCGAATTCGCCACACCGAACCTCAATCGCTTTGCGCGACGCGCGCTCCGCTTCACCAAGCACTATGCGGCGTCGCTGCCCTGCATGCCAGCGCGGCACGACATTCTTTGCGGTGCGTGGGATTTCCTCTGGCGCCCCTGGGGCTCGGTCGAGCTGTGGGAAGACGCGATCACCTATCCGCTGCGCCGCGCCGGCGTCGTGTCGCAGTTGATCAGCGACCACCCGCATCTGTTCGAGACGGGCGGTGAGAATTACCACATCGACTTCACGGCCTGGGATTATCAGCGCGGGCACGAAGGCGATGCCTGGAAAACGCGCGCCGATCCGAGTTGGGCCGGCTCTCCGATGTTCGGTCCCAAACGCGACATGCCCTACGACAAGTCGCGCGGCTATTTCCGCGGCGAAGCCGATTTTCCCGGGCCGCGCACCATGCAGGCCGCCGCCAACTGGCTGAACGACAATGCCGGCGCGCATAAGCGCTTCTTCCTGTTCGTCGACGAGTTCGATCCGCACGAGCCGTTCGATACGCCGGACGACTACATCAAACGCTATGACCCCTCTTGGGATGGTCCGCCCTTGATCTGGCCGCCTTATGGCGCGGACATCGTCAAGCGCGGCGTGATGAGCGAGCGCGAAGGCCGCCATCTGCGCGCCGCTTACGGTGCCAAGCTCACCATGATCGATCACTGGCTCGGGCGCGTGCTCGACGCGATCGACAAGCAGGATCTCTGGAAGGACACCATGGTCGTGCTCTGCACCGATCACGGCCACTATCTGGGCGAGAAGGACATCTGGGGCAAACCCGCGGTTCCCTTGTACGAGACCATGTCGCGCATCCCGCTGATGATCGCCGCGCCTGGCGTGACGGCGGGAACGAACGACGCGCTGACGACGAGCGTCGATCTCTTTGCCACGCTTGCAGAACTCTTCGGCATCGAACGCGACATCCGTCAGCGGACGCATGGCCGCTCACTGTTGCCGCTGCTCCTAGGCAAGACGACGTCCATCCGTGATTGGCTTTTGGCCGGCGTCTGGGGCCGCGAGGTTCACTTGTTCGACGGCAGGCACAAATATGCCCGCGCGCCGGCCGGCACGAACCGGCCGCTGGTGACGTTGTCGAACCGCTGGTCCACCATGCCGACGCATCTTCTCGCGCGGGAACAGGAGATGCCGTTGCCGGACGAACGCGCCAGGCTCGATCGCATGCCCGGCAGCAAGGTGCCGGTGATCCGGCAAAGCTGGGACGAGAGCGACTCTGTGCCGTACTGGGCTCTGGCGCGGTTTTCGGGCAATCACCTCTACGATCTCGCCAACGATCCGAACGAAGAGAACAACCTCGTTGGCAGTGCGCTCGAGAAGAATTTCGCCGCGCTGCTGCGGCAGGTGATGACGTCGGTCGAAGCGCCGCCGGAGCAATTCGCGCGGCTGGGACTCGCCTAGAATCCCAAGCGCCGTAGGTGCGGCTCAAGCTCCGCGAGCGTCTGTTCCGCCGTCAGTCCCCACTTTCCCTGAAGCCCATACCAAGGCTGATTGATCAGGTAGCGCACGAAGATCCAGTGCGATCGCGTCTTGAGGGCGGGATCGTTCGCGGTGAATTTGTAGTCCTGCAGCAGCGAATCGAGGTTCACCTCGCCGAGACGCCAGAACCAGGCGAAATCGATGACCGGATCGCCGTAGGCGGCATCGGAGAAATCGATGATCCCGCCGAGTCGCGAACCGTCGACCAGGATGTGATCGTCGCTGAGATCATCATGCGCCAGGCGAGCCGGGCCAGGCGCAAGTCTTGCCAACGCATCGTGAAAGGCGTCGAAGCGTGCCAGCGCTTTTGGCGAAACGGTGCGCGCGATCTCGGCGCGCCTTGTGTCGCGATAAAGGCCGGCGAACTGCGCACCAGACCAGGTGCGCGCAATCGCGCCGTCGGGTTGTTGGATTGTCTCCCGGGGCAAGGCATGGAGTATCGACAGGAACGATGCGAGTGACGATATCGTCTCGCGCTGGTCTGGTGCGGACATCGCGGCAAAGACGGCCGGCGTCATTTCCGTGCCTGCGATTCTGCGATAGATGCCGAAGTCACGCCCTTCGGCAACGTACTCGTATTGCGGCACGCGTATCGGCGAGAGCGGCGACAGTTGCGCGAGCAGGTTCAGCTCGGCCGCGAACCGTCCGCGATACGCGTCGTTGCGCGGAAAGCGTGCGATCCAGGTGTCGTCGAGCACGACGATCAGATTGTCGTCGCCTTGGCCGATCAGCGTGGCGTGCGTGAACGGCAGTTGTGGAAAAGCATCGCGGATGCGCGCCGTCAGCGTCTCCAACGGCGCTTCAGAGGTCACGGGGCCGGACGAAATCGATCAGTTCGCCGCGCCCCGGCGCCACGTCGCGCCAGCGCGCCACGGCAAAGTCGAGCACCGCGAGCGCTGAGGTCGGAAACTTCTCCTCGATCTGGTCGATGCGGTCGCGTTCCTTGCGCTTCACGGGCTGGCGCGACAGCGCCGTCGCCAGCTGCTCAATTCCGGGATTGTGGCCGACGACCAGCAGGTTTGACACCGACGCTGCAACCGAACGGATCACGGCCAGCATCTCCTTCTGTCCGGCAAGATAGAGACGGTCGGTGTATTCGATGTGCTGTGCGCGCGGCAGCTTCTCGCTCAAGAGTTCGACAGTCTCGACGGTTCGCCGCGCGGTCGAGGAGAGGATGAGATCGGGAAGATACGTTTTCCCCGCCATATAGACGCCGATCGCCGGGGCGTCGTTGCGGCCGCGCTCCAGCAGTTCGCGATCGTGATCCTCGATTCCGGGATTGGCCGGTACCGTCTTGGCGTGGCGCAGCAGAAAAAGCCGCTTCAAGGGACTTGGTACTTGGCCCGCGCGCCGCGCTCGATGGCGGCGGCGGTGAGTTTGTCGATATCGAGCAGCCTGCGGATGGCATCGAGCACGCGCAATTCTTCGAGTGCGATGCGCCTGTCGGCCAGCGCCACTTCGAGCGCGATCCAATAGGCGGTCTCGTGCAGAACGTCCGGCAGGGCTTCCTTGACGAGACCGAGCACGGCGTCGGCTCCGTCCGGTTCCTGCAGGATCTGCGCGCATTCCTGGCAGATCGCCAGAAGGCGGCTATGGTCGAAATTCCTGAAGGCCGGAAGTGCCTTGGTCAGTTCGCCGATGATGCGCAATTCCGACTCGCTCATCGAACCGTCGGCGGCCGAAACCATGACCATCACATAGATCAGAGCAGTCTGGTGGCTGATGGTGTTCATTTTCGTCATGGCTGCCTCGATGCGGCGCGACCTTAAGAAACTTGACCCCCGCCAGCAAGCGCGCAACAAAACTGCATGGCGACCAATAAAAAGCCCGGAAAGTGGCGAAGCCGCACGCTCGCGGTGCGCGGCGGCACGTCCAGGACGCCGTTTCAGGAAACCTCCGAGGCGCTTTTTCTGACGTCGGGCTACGCCTATGAGGCCGCCGAAGAAGCCGAGGCGCGCTTCGCCGGCGAGGCGACCGGCTACCAATATAGCCGCTTCGGAAATCCCACGGTGACCATGTTCGAGCAGCGCATGGCCGCGCTCGAAGGGGCGCCGGCCGCGCGCGCGACCGCAACGGGTATGGCGGCGGTGACGGCGTCGCTGCTCTGCGCGCTCAAGACCGGCGATCACGTGGTCGCCGCGAAGGCGATGTTCGGCTCGTGCCGTCACGTGATCGAGCAGATCCTGCCGCGCTTCGGCATCCAGTTCACGCTGGTTGATGGCGGCGACGTCGACCAGTGGCAGTCGGCGATGCGGGGCGAAACCAAGCTCCTCTTCCTCGAAACGCCGTCCAATCCGACGCTCGCCATCGTCGATCTCAAAGCCGTCGCCGCAATCGCGCACAAAGGCGGCGCGCGCCTGATCGTCGACAACGCGTTTGCGACGCCGGCCTTGCAGCGCCCGTTCGAATTCGGCGCCGACGTCGTCGTGCACTCATCGACCAAATATATCGACGGCCAGGGCCGCGCGCTTGGCGGCGTGATCCTCTGCCAGGAAGATTACCTGAAGGATTATCTGCAGAGCTTCTATCGCAACACCGGTCCCTCGATCAGTCCGTTCAATGCCTGGCTCCATCTGAAGAGCCTCGAGACGCTCGATTTGCGCATGCGCGCCCATTGTGCCGCCGCGGAGACGGTTGCCGACTTCCTCGCCACCCAGAGCAAAGTCACGCGGGTGCTTTATCCCTTCCGCCCCGATCACCCGCAGCACAATCTCGCCCGCGCCCAGATGGAAGGCGGCGGCGGCGTGGTCGCCTTCGAAGTCGGCGGCGGCAAGAAATCCGCCTTCAGGCTCGCCAATACGCTCAAAGTGATCGACATCTCGAACAATCTCGGCGACGCCAAGAGCCTGATCACCCATCCCGAAACCACCACGCATCAAAAGCTGACGCCAGCGGCGCGCGCCGAACTCGGCGTGACCTCGGGACTTTTGCGGCTCTCCGTCGGTCTCGAAGATCCGGCCGATCTTTGCGAGGATCTCGAACAAGCCCTGAGGGCGGCATGAGCGAACACCATGCTTCCGTGCGCTGGACGCGCACGAGTGCGGATTTCCTTTACGATACCTACAACCGCGCGCACGACATGCGCTTCAACAAGGGCGCGATCGTCGTCCCCGCCTCCGCCGCGCCCGCCTTCAAGGGCGACGTCGATCGCGTCGATCCGGAAGAAGCGTTCGTCGCCGCGCTCGCGTCCTGTCACATGCTCACCTTTCTCGCGATCTGCGCGCGCAAGCGGATCGTCGTCGATTCCTACGAGGACGACGCGGTCGGTGTCATGGAAAAGAACGCCAACGGAAAGTTGTGGGTATCCCGCGTCACGCTGCAACCGAGAATCACTTTCGCGGCTGGAACTTCGCCAACGGCCGCAGTTTTGGCCGAGATCCATCACCAATCACACGACGAATGCTTCATCGCGAATTCCGTGAAGACCATCGTGTCGGTGAAGTCACACTCGCCGGCGAATTGATGACGCGCGCGTGGACGCCTTGCTTTGGCCGCGATCGCTCCCAATAATTTGTCCATGTACGAACGCTCGACTCGCAACATCAGCGTGGCCGTCAAACCGGCCTTTCTCGACGATCAATCCGATCCGGACGAGCAGCGTTATCTTTGGTCCTATACCGTGACGATCGAGAACAAGGGCGTCGAGACCGTTCAGCTCTTGTCGCGCTATTGGCAGATCACAGACGGACATGGTCAGACAAAAGAAGTGCGCGGTCCCGGCGTCGTCGGCGCGCAGCCCGTGATCGCGCCGGGACAAAAGTTTCAATACACCAGCGGCTGCCCCCTTCCGACCGCGTCCGGCTGCATGTCGGGCAAGTACCAGATGCGCAGCAGCACCGGCGAAGCTTTCGAAGCGGAGATCCCGGCGTTCCTTCTCGAAAGCCCGCACGAGCAGCGCCAGATCCATTAAATCAGGCACGTGTAAACGGTTCCGGGCTCGCAAAACTGCATGCCGGACGCGCTAAGTCCCTTGTCGTGCATGGGTTGATCCCGGCGCGGCGACAGGGCGTAATCGCCCTCCCCCTCAAGAGATCTCCTCATGCAAAAGTCCATGACCAAGCGCCGTACCGAAAAGCCGGCCAAACCGACGCGTGAAGAAGCCGAAGCCGCCATCCGCATCATGCTGCGTTGGGCGGGTGACGATCCGGACCGCGAAGGCTTGCGCGAAACGCCAGAGCGCGTGGTGAAGGCCTTCGAAGAATGGTTCTCTGGCTACCGCCAGGACCCGGATGCGTATATGCGGCGCACCTTCGAAGAGGTCGAAGGCTACGACAACATGATCGTGCTGAAGGACATCCGCTTCGAATCGCACTGCGAACACCATCTGGCGCCGATCATCGGCCGCGCCCATGTCGGCTATCTGCCCACCCACCGCGTGGTCGGGATTTCCAAGCTGGCGCGCGTCGTGGAGGCTTATGCCCGCCGGCTGCAGGTCCAGGAGAAGATGAACGCGCAAATCGCCAACACCATCCAGCACGTTCTCCAGCCGAGAGGTGTCGCCGTCGTCATCGAGGCGACGCATCAGTGCATGACGACGCGCGGCGTCCACAAGACGGGTGTCGCCATGGTGACGTCGACCATGCTCGGCGATTTCCGCACCAACGAGATCACGCGCGGCGAGTTTCTCTCCGTGATCGGCCACCCCACCTCGTCGATGAACGGCTGATACCGTGTCCGCGCATCTGGACTCGCTCGAACTCACCCGCCGCCTCATCGCGTTCGACACCACCAGCCGCGGCTCGAATCTCGCCTTGATCGATTTCGCGCAAGACTTGCTGGAGGAAGCGGGCGGGCGCTGCCGCCGCACCGTCGACGCCGGCGGCAACAAGGCGAATCTCTTCGCGACGCTCGGCCCCGACCGGCAAGGCGGCACCGTGCTCTCCGGCCATACCGATGTCGTGCCGGTCGACGGACAGGAGTGGTCGAGCGATCCGTTCCAGCCCGAAGTGCGGGACGGCAAACTGTTCGGCCGCGGCGCCTGCGACATGAAGGGCTTCATCGGTGTGGCGCTGTCGCGGTTGCCGAATATCGCCCGGGCCAAGCTCGCGCATCCGATCCGTTTCGCGCTGTCGTATGACGAAGAAGTCGGCTGTACCGGGGTGCGCGAACTGCTCGCCGATCTCGCCGCCCACGACATCAGGCCGGAGCTTGCGATCATCGGCGAGCCGACGCTGATGAAGGTCGTCGGTGCCCACAAGGCGGGCGCGGTGCTGCACACGCACTGCCATGGTCGCGAAGGTCATTCGAGCGCGCCGGAAAAGGGCGCCAACGCCGTGATGATGGCCGGCGAATTCGTGCGTCTTTTGCAGGAGATGTGGGACGAGTTGCGCGCCGACGCCGATCCTGCCTTCGATCCGCCGCACACGACGCTCCAAGCCAACATGATCGAAGGCGGCTCGGCCTCGAATATCCTGGCACGCGACGCGCGCGTGACGTGGGAGTATCGCGCCCTTCCCGGCCGCGACGCCGATGCCATCGTCCAGCGCGTGCGCGAGCGCGCCGAGCGCGAAATCCTGGCGAAATACCGCAAGCGCGCGCCGGAAGCGCGGCTTGAAACGATCCTCCATGCCTCCTATCCCGGTCTTGTGATGGACGAAGCCTCGCCGGCCGTCCGCGTCGCACTTGCGCTTAGCGGCGCCAATCATGCCGAGGCCGTCTCGTACGGAACCGAGGCCGGGCATTTCCAGCGGGCCGGTATTCCCTCGGTGATCTGTGGCCCGGGGTCGATCGAACAGGCGCACAAGGCGGACGAGTTCGTCGCGTTGGCGCAACTCGAAGCCTGCGGCCAGTTCCTGGACAAGGTGATCGCCAAGGCGTGTGTCGCGTGAGCGATCTGGTTTCCGAACGCGTCGAAGTCGTCGGCCTGGATCATGTCTATCTCGCGGTGACGGACCTGGAACGCTCCGAGAAATTCTACGACACGGTCCTAGCACTCCTCGATTTCCGCAAGATCGACGCGCCGATCGGCGGCGAGCCGCATCGGCACTATTTCAATAAAGTCATGCAGATCAGCCTTCGCCCGGCGCGCGGCGGCACCCACGATCCCTATGCGCCCGGGCTGCACCATCTCTGTCTGCAGGTCGCCGACAACGCGGCGCTCGACACGCTTGCGAGGCTGTTGCGCACAGCCGGCATCGCAATCGCCGAGCCTGCGCTTTATCCTCAGTATGCTGACGATTACTACGCCCTCTTCCTCGCCGACCCGGACGGCATCCGTCTCGAAGTCGTCGCGCGGCGCGCGCGCCGCAAGGCGACGGTCGCGCGCTGGTCCGAACTGAGGCGCTTTCTCAATCCCTGGGCGAATGTGAAGGATTGAGGCCCATCCGTGCGGCGAGCGCTGCTCGCAAATCGTCGACGTCGCGGAAATGTCGCGCCCGCCAACCGAAGGCGGATGCAGCCTCGACGTTGGCGATCGCATCATCGAGGAAAACGACTTCGTCGCGCGCCGCCGCCCACAGTCTCGCATGGGCGCGTTCGTAGAATGCCTGATCCGGTTTTGCCGCGCCAAGATCGGCCGAGTAGAACAGGCCATCGAATTGACTGCGCAGATTCAATGTCCGCCAGAGATATTCCGCCCGCTGATGCTCCTGGACCGTTGCAAGAAAGGCGCTGTTGCCTGCCGCACGCCAGGCAGCGACTTCACCGAGCAATTCGTGGTTTAACGCGCTGTCGTTTGCGAACCAGTAGTCGACAAATTGCGTGACGGAAGCCGCGCACCCAAACTGGGGCCACACTTCGCGAAGTGCCTCCGTCAGGTCGGTCTTGCCAAGGGCGATATCCCGCCAGTGCGTTCGGAAGAAGCGATCCTGCAACGCCGCTGAGGCGACGCCCAAGTCGCGCGCCAGGTGTTTGTCCCACCGGCCTCCCTCAGGATGACCGAGCACGACGACACCATCCACGTCCAGCACCAGAATGGCCATGGTCCCTCCTGCCGACCCCTACACCAAGCTTGCGCCTCGCGCACAGCGCTCCGATTGGGGCCGGGTCAGGCCCGGCCACGAAGAAGGTGCGACGAAATGGACGAAGATTTGTGCAATAAATTCCTATTGTTGGGATTGTAGTCTTATTCGGCGTTCCTATCTCTCCTCCAGACAGAGAGGAGAACCACCCGTGACGACGTAACCACACCGCGAGATCAGACAGGCAAGGGATGCAAGCTCGCGTGCATCCGCGCGACAGGGATGAAGCTGTTCCACCGTCGGAGAGGTGGAAGAGCTCCCGAGATCGTTCGCAAGCCGGGGAGGTTGAAGCGACGGTGCTTGTGGTTGGCTGTGATGGCCTTCTTCCTGCCTGCCGCGTAGCGAGGTAACCAGAACGGGCCTCCCGGACATTACGCCGGCGAGGCCTTTCTTATGGTCCCTCGACGGCTCGGAATGGGGAAGATTCAAACATCGCCCCGTCACGGCCGCCCGTGAGGCGGCCACCCATCACCGGCGCGTCGGCGCGCCGAGAGAATCATCTGCGCTTGCAGACCGCGATGGGTGGCCGGGTCAAGCCCGGCCATGACGATTGCATTTATCCCGCCAGGTCGGCCGGCGCGATCTCGTGGCTCTTGCCGCAGAATTCGCAGCGCGCACGGATGATGCCGTCGCCGTCGGCAAGCCCGGCACGCTCCTTGTCGGAATAGGATTTCAGAACGGCGGAGATGCGGCTGGTATCGCATTCGCAGCGAAACTCGATTTGCTCCGCCGAATGGACGCGCGTTTCGTCTTCGTGGAAGAGCCGCCAGAGCAGTTTCTCTGCCGGCAATTCGAGATCGACGAGTTCGATGTCCGCGACGCTGGAGAGAAACGACGCAAGCCGTTCCCAATCATCCTCGCTGCCGCGGCCTTCGGGAGTGGCCTGCAGCATGATGCCGCCGACCCGCCAGGATGGTGTCGCGGCTCCGGGCGTGAAAGCCGGCGCAGCGGCAAGGCGCACCACCGTCGGCAGCTGCTCGGACTGGGAAAAATACGTCTCGGCCGACGCGGCGATACCGGCCGGAGAAAGTTCGACGATGCCCTGATAGGTTTTGCCTTCGCGGCGGGGCTCGATGGTGATGGCCATCACGCCGTCTCCGGCCAGCGCTTCGAAGTTCGGCGAAGATCCGGAAAGCCGCGCTTCGTCGAGCCGCGCATAGCCGCGCAAGCCGATCGGTTCTCTCTGCGTCGCACCGAAATAGTCCGCCGTCACGAGGTCAAGCGGGCCATCGCTCTTTGTCTGAACCGTCAAGCGCCCGTCGAGCTTCAGCGACGTGCCGAGCATGGCGGCCAGCGCGAGCGTTTCGCCGGCGACGCGGGCGGCGGGTTCCGGCAGCTTGTGCGCGCTCAGGGCCCTGGTCGACGCTGCGTTGAGCCGCACCAGCCGTCCGCGCAGGCTGACGTCGGGGAGGTCGAAGGCAAGAACGAAGTCAGCGGCGGGAGCGCGCTTGTACTCGGATGTCGGCATGAGTGCGTATATGGCCCTTTGCCAGTCCTAGTTCAACCGAGCGCCCACACCAGAATGGCCTTCTGCGCATGCAGGCGATTTTCCGCTTCGTCGAAGACGACCGAATGCGGGCTGTCCATCACCTCGTCGGTGACTTCCTCGCCGCGGTGCGCCGGCAGGCAATGCATGAAGAGGGCATCTTTCTGGGCGCCGGCAATCAACCGCTCGTTCACCTGATAGGGCTTCAAAAGATTATGCCGCTGCTTGGTGGTGTCCTCGTCGCCCATCGAAACCCAGGTATCGGTGACGACACAGTCCGCGCCCGCCACCGCTTTGTGCGGGTCGTCGATGAAATGCACCTTGGCGCCGTGCTCCTCCGCATAGAGGCGAAGGCCCTCGCGCGGCGCGAGTTCCTTAGGCGTGGCGATGCACAACTCGAAGCCGAACTTGGCCGCGGCGTGGACCCACGACGCCTGCACGTTGTTCGAGTCCCCGGTCCAGGCGACCTTGCGGCCCTTGATCGAGCCTTTTTTCTCCTCGAACGTCATCACGTCGGCCAGCACCTGGCAGGGATGCGACAGCTTCGTCATGCCGTTGATCACCGGCACTGCCGAATTCTCGGCCATCTCGTGCAGCATGTCCTGGTCCAGGGTGCGGATCATGATGGCGTCGACATAGCGGGAGAGAACACGCGCCGTATCGGCCATGGTTTCGCCGCGGCCGAGCTGCATCTCCGCACCCGTCAGCATGATCGTCTTGCCGCCCAACTGCTGCATGCCGACGTCGAAGGAAATGCGCGTGCGCGTCGAGGGCTTGTCGAAGATGAGGGCCAGCATCTTGCCGTCGAGGGGCTTGTCGGCGTCCATCTCGCCGTGTGCCAGGCCCTTCCGCGCAGCCTTGCGCGTGCGCGCATCCGAGATCAGCCGATTGAGCGTCGCGGAATCGAGTTCGCTGAGATCGAGGAAGTGTTTCACCGCCCCGGTCCGGACCACCGGAGCATTCATGCCGCCACCGTCTTCTTCTCGTTCTCGAAATCGCTCGCCGCCGCTGAGAGCAGCGCGATGGCCTCGCGCACCTGTTCCTCGCTCACGATCAGAGGCGGCAGCAGACGCACGACATTCTCGCCAGCGCCCACGATCAGGAGACCACGCTTGCGGGCTGCCGCGACAAAGTCCGTGTTCGGCACGCGCATCTTGAGCCCGAGCATCAAGCCCTGGCCGCGCAGCTCCTCGAAAACAGTCGGGTGTTCCGCGATCAATCCCGCAAGTTGTTGGCGCAGGTAGTTGCCGATCGCTTGCACATGCTCGAGGAAGCCTGGCGCCAAGACGAGATCGATCGCCGCATTGCCGACGGCCATGCCGAGCGGATTTCCGCCATAGGTCGAGCCGTGCGTTCCGACCGTCATCCCTTTGGCGGCTTCCGCCGTCGCCAGACAAGCGCCCAGTGGAAATCCGCCGCCAATGCCCTTGGCGACGCACATGATGTCCGGTGCCACGCCGATCCATTCGTGGGCGAAGAATTTTCCGGTGCGCCCGACGCCGCATTGGATCTCGTCGAAGATCAGGAGCAAGCCGCGCTCGTCGCAAATGCGCCTAAGCGCGCGAAGGAATTCCGGCGGCATAGGATGAAGGCCGCCCTCGCCCTGGATCGGTTCGATCATCAGTGCGGCCGTCGCAGGTGTAATTGCCGCTTCCAGAGCCTTGAGGTCGTTGGGTGGAACCTGATCGAAGCCCTCCACCTTCGGGCCGAAACCCTCGAGATATTTCTCCTGCCCGCCCGCGGCAATTCCCGCCATGGTGCGGCCATGGAACGCGCCGGTGAACGTAATGATGTGAAAGCGCTCCGGGTGTCCGCTCACATAGTGATAGCGCCGCGCCATCTTGAAGGCGCACTCGCACGCTTCTGCGCCGGAGTTGGTGAAGAACACCGTGTCGGCGAAGGTGTTCGCGACCAGTTTCTTCGAGAGTGTCTCCTGTCCCGGCACGCGATAGAGGTTGGACGTATGCCAGAGGCGATTCGCCTGCTCGCTCAGCGCCGCCACCAATTTGGGGTTGGCATGGCCGAAGGCATTGACCGCGATGCCGGCGCCGAAGTCGAGGTAGCGCTTGCCGTCCTCAGCGAAAAGGTAGGCACCTTCGCCTCGGACGAACGCGACATCCGCCCGATTGTAGGTTGGCAACACCGAGGGAAACACTGGACTCTCCATGACTTGGCCTGTGGACAATGCCGAAAGTCTGCGCCGGACTTATCCGCTGAAAGAACGAGTCGCACAAGCGAATGGCTTCCATGCGCCTGAGTCGCGATGTTGTGGACAAGGTATGGGGATTACCGCCCAACGCTTGTGCAGTGTAATATCAGCGATACGATATCTTGTGGCAAGCGTCATGAGGGAGCGGTTTTTATGACCCAATTGCTGAATTGGACAGACGATCGAGTCGAGCAGCTCAAGAATCTTTGGACCGAGGGATTGTCAGCCAGCCAGATTGCCCGCGCCTTGGGCGGCGTTACCCGCAATGCCGTGATTGGCAAAGTGCATCGCCTTGGGTTGGCCGGACGCGCCAGTCCATCGCGCAGCGAACGGCCACGTCTGCCGATGGCACCGAAAGTCTCGATGCGCGCGCACGTCGCCCCTGCTCCGATCGTCGAAGAAGATCCGCTGACGTTCGACGACGGCAGCCATGCCACCGTATTGACCATCAATGACCGCATGTGCCGCTGGCCAATCGGGGATCCTTCCGCAGACGAATTCCACTTCTGCGGACGCAGTCCGAAAAATGGGTCGCCCTATTGCGAAGCGCATGCCCGCAAGGCTTACCAGCCGCAACAGCAGCGCCGCGACAAAGGCCGCATGGCAGGCTGACGCCTGCGAAAGCACCGCATGGGCGGTTGACGACCTGCCAGATGATCGCGTTTCCTCGCCTTCTAAAGAAGGTGGGGAAACGCCATGGCAAGCATCTACGACTTCACCGCAAAGTCCCTTCAAGGCAAGGACATCGCGCTCTCCGCGTACAAGGACAAAGTTCTTCTCATCGTCAACACGGCGAGCAAATGCGGGTTCACACCCCAATATGCCGGCCTCGAGACGCTCTATGAGAAATTGAGCGGCAAGGGACTGACGATTCTCGGATTCCCGTGCAACCAATTCGGGCAGCAGGAACCCGGCAGTCCGGAAGAAATCGGAGCGTTCTGCCAGATGAACTATGGCGTGAGCTTTCCGATGTTCGACAAAATCGACGTCAACGGACCAAAGGCGCATCCGCTCTATCAATTTCTGAAGGACCAACAACCGGGTGTCTTGGGCACGAAGAACATCAAGTGGAATTTCACCAAGTTTCTCGTCGACAAGAGCGGCAACGTCGTCGACCGCTTCGCGCCGATGACGAAACCGGAAGATATCGAGAAATCGATCGAGAAGGTGTTATGACGCTATGCGCGAACGTTGGACGCGCACCACGCCGGTTCTGAAAGTCGAGGCTGACGAAGCCGAAGCTCTAGTCAGGCCCGCACTTGGCGACTACCGGGTGCTTCGCGTCGAGCCGCTGGGCGGCGGCCACTCGAACACGAACTTGCGCGTGCATCTCGACGGGTCGCCCAACTCCGTAGTGCTCCGACTCTACCAGCGCGATCCGACGCAAGCGGCCAAGGAGGCCGCGATCGCCGCGCTTGTGGCCGCCACGGTTCCGGTTCCGCGCTATCTGCATCTCGGTGAGCGGCCATCGAACGGTCAGACCTACGCCGTCGTCGAGTGGGTCGAAGGCCAGCCACTCTCCCTCGTCGCCAAGAGAGCGGATGAACAGGAGCTCGCGGGCATGGGCCACGCGGTAGGTACAGTGCTTGCCGCAATTCACGCCCACACATTCGAGCAGGCGGGTTTTCTCGATGCCGACCTGAAGATCACGCCCTTTCCTGGCAGCACATCGCTCGGCGCTTATCTGGACTACAGTTTTCGCGGCATCGCGCGTGAGCGCGCAGGCGATACGTTGGCCGACGCCGCGATCGCTTTCGCAAGGCGCAACGAATACCGTCAGGACGTCTGGAACCATCCGGCCAGGCTTACGCATTTCGACTTCGGCGCGACGAATATCCTGATGAGAAACACGGCGAGCGTGGCCGGCGTGGTCGATTGGGAGTTCGCCGCGAGCGCATCACCCGCGCCGGATTTCGGCAACCTGCTGCGTCCGCCGCTTGGTCGGAGCCGCGCGTTCGTTCGCGGCGTCGAGACGGGTTACCGCGAGGCAGGCGGCTTCCTCCCGGACGATTGGCTGGGCCTAACGAAACTCGCGGATATCGCGGCCTGGACGGAGTTCCTGACAAGGCCGAATGCGAGTGCCGAAGTGGTACAGGATGCGTTGAAAGTCCTGCGGCATTTCACGTCGGAATCCCGCTGAATCGTCCAACGTCGCGTCGCTCACGATGCCGTTTACCGTATTTCGGGTGCTTTTGCGCGGCTAAAGAAAAAAGTGCTCGCGGACATCGCCGCAACGTCGAGGACCAAGGCGAAAAAACCGGAGACATCGCATTTACCGTTCTTTTTCGTCGAATTTTTTAAGTCGCTTTCATACTTCGCTCATAACTTGAACGCACGGCCGATGTTGATATTGCGGCCGATCACGCAGGGAGATTTCAATGCAGATGTTTTCGCGCTTTGTCCAAGACGAGTCGCGAGCGACTTTTGTTGAATACGCACTGATCGCGATGCTGGTCGCTGCGGTCGTCGCGTTGCGTGTGACGATGCAGGCCTGAACCGTGACTATTTCTGCAACGGCATCGAAGCCCGCGGAACGGCGGCCCAACCGTCGCCAGCGGGTCCTCTTGAGCGGTCTGGTGGTTTATGCGCAGGGAGCGCATTGCTTCACCTGCACCATCCGCAACCTGAACACCTTTGGCGCGCGCGTGTCGATCCCCAAGCGACACGCCGTGCCATCAAAGTTTTTCCTGGTCAATTTGCACAGCCAGGTGGCTTATGAGTGCATATTGATTTGGACCAATGGCATAGAAGCAGGCGTCGCATTCCTGGAGACGTTTGCGATCGCCAAACTGAATGATCCGAAACTTCAGTTCCTCAGGCGCCTGGGCGCGGCGCACGCCACGGCATCGATCATCCGGGCGGAGTAGTGCCAGGTACGGTCGTTCAACTCGCCATTGCGGCATCGTCGAGCGAGTAGCCAGCCGAGCGCACTGTACGGATCGGATCCTGGGTACCGTCGATGTTCAAGGCCTTGCGCAGGCGTCCGACATGGACGTCGACAGTTCGAGCTTCGACATAGACGTCTGAACCCCAGACTGCGTCGAGCAACTGCTCGCGGCTGAAAACACGCCCAGGATGCTGGATCAAGTGATCCAGAAGCTTGTACTCGGTCGGACCGAGATGGACTTCCTTGCCGGCACGGCGCACGCGATGGGCGGCCCGGTCCATCTCGATGTCGCCGATGGCCACGGTGTCGGGTGCGAGGCTTGGGCGAATGCGGCGCATGACGGCGCGCAGTCGTGCCAAAAGCTCGGTCATCGAGAATGGTTTGGTCAGGTAGTCGTCGGCACCGGTGTCGAGACCGCGAATGCGGTCGCTTTCCTCGCCGCGCGCCGTCAGCATGATGATCGGCACGTTGCGCGTCTCCTGCCGTCCACGGAGGCGACGACAGACTTCTATGCCGGAGAGTTGCGGCAGCATCCAGTCGAGAAGAACGAGATCGGGTTTTTCCTCGGCCGCGACAAGCAGAGCTTCTTCGCCATCCTGCGCTTCCAGCACGCGATAGCCTTCACGTTCCAGGTTGTAGCGCAGGAGCGTGACGAGCGCGCCTTCGTCTTCGGCGACAAGAACCGTCGGCTTCAGGCTCATGCTTTTCTCTCGAAGGGGACGCTGGTTTCGCTGGTCGTGTCGGCTTTGGGTCGCTCGTTCGACAGATGATCGGCGCGCACCATGTGATAGACGACCTCAGCGATGTTGGTGGCATGGTCGCCGCTACGCTCGATATTCTTCGCGACGAACAGCAGATGCGTGCACAAGCCGATCGTGCGCGGATCCTCCATCATGTAGGTCAGCAGCTCCCGAAACAGGCTGTTGTAGATCTCGTCGATCTCGCCATCCTGTTTCCACACGGCCTCGGCAGCCTCGGCGTTGCGATCGGAATAGGCGTCGAGCACGTGCTTGAGCTGGGCGAGCGCTTGCCTGCCCATGCGCGCAAGCGACGTGGTGAGCCGGATCGGCGGCTCGCGATTGAGAACAATGGCGCGCTTGGCGATGTTCTTGGCCAAATCGCCGATGCGCTCCAGTTCGCTTGCTATCTTAATGGCGGCCAGCGTCTCACGCAGGTCCACTGCCATCGGTTGGCGCAAAGCCAAGAGCTTGAGGGCGCGATCCTCGACGTCCAATTGCATGTCGTCGATGCGCTTGTCGCCACCGACGGCATTTTCGGCGAGCGCCGTATCGCGCCTGGCTATGGCCTCGACCGCATTGGCAAACTGGGCCTCAGCGAGGCCGCCCATCTGCGCGATGGCAGCAGACAGGCCCTCGAGTTTTTCGCTGAACGCCTTGACCGTGTGTTCGCTCATCTTGCCCGACATGGGTTTCCTGACTCGGACTCGTCAATATCCCGGCACAGCCATGGCTATGCGACAGTTTTATAACAGTTCTGTGACACCGCTGTCTGTGGGTGCGCTGGGGAGCAAAACCGTGAACGTGCTGCCCTCGCCGGGGCGGCTTTCAATGGTCAGCCTGCCCTGATGGCGGTTCACGATATGCTTGACGATGGCAAGGCCCAGTCCGGTGCCGCCTTTCTCGCGGCTGCGCTTCACATCGACGCGATAGAATCGCTCGGTCAGTCGTGGGATCGCGTCAGGGACTATGCCTTCGCCGTCGTCGCGCACACTGGCGGAGACCATCGACCCCGCGCTACGCCCACCCTGTGAGGCGGCCCTTGCCAGCGTGATCCAGACGTGTCCGCCGGCCCGACCGTACTTGATCGCGTTGTGGATGAGGTTCTGGAAGAGCTGGATGAGTTCGTCGCGTTCGCCGGTCACCGTCGGTAAATTGGACTCCACCGATATTTCGAGGCCTATGCGATCGGATTCTGCAAGGGGTCCGAGCGCGGTGGCCGCCTCGCGCACGATGGATTCGAGTGAGACGACGCCCGATGGTCGAACATGCTCGTTGAGCTCGATGCGCGTCAGCGACAGCAAGTCCTCGATCAGACGACGCATGCGCCCTGCTTCGACAGTCATGATGTCGAGGAACCGTTCGCGCGCCTCCTGATCTTCGCGGGCATGTCCCTTAAGCGTATCGATGAAGCCGGAAACGGCGGCAAGCGGGGTGCGAAGTTCGTGGCTTGCATTGGCGACGAAGTCGGCGCGCATCTGTTCCGTGCGCTTGATCGCAGTCAGGTCATGCAAGAGAAGCGTCGTCAGAGGCGGCTCTGAAGCCGCGCGCGCCACATAGGCCTGATAGTGACGTTCGACCGGAACCGGCACCGTGAACTCGATGGAGGCGGGCTCGCCACTTGCGGTGCTGCGATCGATCGCCTCGAGAACCGTCGGTGTTCGCAGCAACGACGAGATGTGCTTGTTCTCGGCGTCGACCCCGACCACCGTGCGCATGGCGCTGTTGGCGAACAGCACCCGGCCATTGGCATCGAGGAGCATCAGCGGGTCGGGCAGTCGTTCGAACACTTCGCGCGCCAACGGGGGCAGGCCGGCGCGGGTTCCCTCGTTTGCCGCATTCAAGGTCGAAACCAGGTTGGGTCGCGAGCGAGCCGTCAGAACCGCGGTGATACCTACGACAAGCAGGGCGACGCCCAGAATCGACCATGCCGGATTTGGACCGCGCCATGCGACCAGTCCGACGCCGAGCACGAGGCATGCCAGTCCTGGCCAGACTGCGCTTCGCAGGTAGTTCCAGATGACGGACTCGTCGCCCATGCCGCCCGAATGATGCACCCGGCCGCATCATACGCAATTTCGTGACGCTTTAGTCTTTTCGCATCAGGCCATTGATTTGGGGATTGCCGAGTGCGCCCTCCGCGAACAGCTCTGAGCGTCCGGTCGCGAGAAATGACTTCGCCAACTCAAAAGTATGATTGAGGACGACCTTCCCAATTCCCGAACCGGCACTGAGGCGTCGCACGCCGAGACTTTCGAGTGTTGCAGCGTCGGGAAGACCTGGCCAAGCCAGGAGATTGAGCGGCAGGACGACGGCCTTGACCAGCTTCTCGATGGTGGCAGCGTCGCTGGCGGCCGGGACAAAAATCGAATTGGCGCCAGCTTCACGGTACAGACGCGCCCGCGAAACAGTCTCGTCATAGGCTTGCTCGACAGGGACAAGCCTACGCAGATAAGTGTCGACCCGGGCGTTGACCCAGAGATCAACGCCTGCCTTGCGGGCCGCGGCTTTGAGATTCTCGATCTTGCGCGCGAGCAAGTCCGGCGGGTCATTGCCGTCCTCGATGTTGATGCCGACGGCTCCGGCGTCGACCACGCGCGCCACCGTCGTGGCGGCGGTTGCCGCATCATGGGCGTAAGCTGCTTCAATATCTGCCGACACTGGAACTGTTACGACGCGCGTGATCTCGCGCACCGCTGCAAGGAGCGTGTCGAACGGAAGATATTGTCCGTCGGGGTAGCCATGCGCCCAGGCAACGGCGGCGCTCGACGTAGCAATGGCTTTCGCGCCGGCGCTTTCGATGATGCGGGCGCTGCCGGCATCCCATGCATTCGGCAGGAGGAGCAATTTGGGTCCGGCATGCAGCGCCGCGAAGGCCGTGGCGCGCTCGGCAATGGACGTCATGAATGTATGACCTTCTTGAAAAGTCCTTCACCGGCGTAACGCGCCTCATGCGCGAGGAGCCAACGCTTTCGCTCAAGACCGCCACCATAACCGGTGAGAGAACCATCGCTGCCAATGACGCGATGGCAAGGCACAACAATAGCGATCGGGTTTGCGCCATTTGCAAGGCCGACGGCGCGGGCGGCGTCCGGCTGGCCGATCGTCCTGGCAAGCGCGCCATAGCTGGTCGTCGTGCCGGCGGGAATGGCGCGCAGTGCCTTCCAGACTTGAAGCTGAAAGTCGCTGCCACGTGCGCCGGTCGCGATCGAGTCGATGCACTCGATATCGCCCTCGAAATAGCGCGCGAGAGTCGCGGCGTGCCCGAAGGCGCCAGGTTCTTCGGTCATCGGAACGCCATCGTAGCGCCGCTCCAGGACGCGCCGCCGCCGCTCCGCGCTGTTGTGAAACTCGAGGACGCGCAGCGTGCCGGACGCATCGGCGATCATCAGAAGCGGGCCGACAGGCGACTGGATCACCTCGAAGACGAACTGCTCAGACACGATCGCCATCCGCGGTCCACAGATGCTGAGCGGCATAGGCGCGCCATGGCCGCCAGGACTCGGCGCGCTCCAGAAGCGCCTTCGGCGTTGGGCGCTTGCCTTTGTTCGCAACCGCGGGACTGCGCAGCAGACCAACATCGGCGGCAGGAAATGCGTCGCTGTCACGCAACGCGCGCAAGGCCCAATATTGTGCGGTCCATGGACCAAAGCCCGGAAGCGCTACAAGACGGGCGATCGTTTCATCATAGCTTCCTGCGGTCTCCAACAATTTGGGATTCTCAGTCACAGCCAGCGCCAGGGCGGATAGCGCCGCGATGCGCGCACGCGGCATGCCAAGGGTCGCGAGATCGCTCGCCGCTAGTCTTGGCGCAGACGGAAAGACCCGGCAGAGGCGCTCGTCACCGCTGGCATCTGCGCCTATGTTTGAGCCGCAACGCTCGACGATTTTGACCGCGAGCGCGCGGGCGCCCGCAACCGTAATCTGCTGGCCCAAAATCGCGCGCACAGCGAGTTCGAATCCATCCCACGCTCCCGGCGTGCGAAGACCGGGACGTCGTGCGATCAAGGGTGCCAACGCCTTATCGCCTGAGAGATGACGGCCGATGGTCTCGACGTCGGCATCGAGATCGAAGAGCCGGCGCAATCTTGCGACGACGGACAGAAGCGATTGCACGCGCGGAAACCGGATCGTCGCTGAGAGGTGGTTCTTGCCCGGTGCAACCTCGATGCTGCCGAAGAAACCGTCGAGTTCGATCGTACGTGCGTAACGGTTCTTGTCGACGAGCTCGACGCCTGCAATCGAGCGTGCGGCGAGAAACGCAAGGATGGCGTCCCAATCATAAGGCGGCTTGTAGCCGAGGCGGATCGTGACCGTCGACAACGCCGGCGGTGAAGCGATCTGGCGACGCAGCTCGCTTGGCGCTCGTCGATAGAGTTTGCGGAACGCATCATTGAAGCGCCGCACGCTGCCAAAACCCGACGCTAGCGCGATCGACGTCATCGGCAACCGGGTTTCGTGGATCAACTGTTTTGCGAAGAGGACACGGCGCGTCTGCGCGACCGCGATGGGCGGCGCACCGAGATGCTTGTCGAACAACCGTCGCAGTTGCCGCTCGCCAACGCCCAGCCGTTCGCACAATGCCGTCATGCCGGCTTGATCCCCGTCCAAGCCACCTTCCGCAATCAGCGCGAGTGCTCGCGAGACGGTATTCGACGTGCCGCGCCAGGCAGCTGCATCCGGCGAAGTCTCAGGCCGACAACGCAAGCAGGGACGAAAACCTGCGGCCTGGGCGGAGGCGGCACTTGGCCAGAAGGTGACATTGTCGCGCTTGGGCGTGCGAGCCGGACAGATTGGCCGGCAATAAATGCCCGTCGTCGTAACGCCGATGAAAAGGCGGCCGTCGAAGCGCACGTCGCGCGTCGCGATGGCGCGGTAGCAGACATCATGCGGAGGCAAGCTCATCATCGCAGTATGGCTCAAAGACGAGTCCCGTACTGGCCATTTTCGGACGCCGATGGCACCAGCGCACGTGCCCTTCCGTAACGACATGGCGGGACGTTGACACCCTGCGGCCCATACCACACCTTCACAATCGAATTGTGCGCGGTGAACGATGCTCAACCGGGATCTTGAAGTAGCTGGCGCTATTTCTGTTCCATTCGCGGAACGGTCGGCTGCATCCCGCGCACGGGCCAAAATCTCTGGTTCCCTGACTTGGCGGTAAGAGGCAGGCTCTAATCGGCAGCCTCTGCTTGCGAGAATGACCGACCCGAAACGGGTCGCGGCAAAGATAAAGGGTGGCGAACCACCCAGGTGGAGAGAGACGATGGCGGACTTGGCTGCCCCCGGGGTCAATCCCGGGCTGGGGACCAAGCTTTTGTACGGACTGGGATCCGTCGCATTCGGCACAAAGGACGCCGGCTTCGCGACCTTTCTCCTCATCTTCTACAATCAGGTGCTGGGCATGTCGGCGACGCTCGTGAGTCTCGCCATCATGGTTGCGCTTGTTGCCGATGCCGTGTTCGACCCCATCATTGGCGAGATTTCCGACAATTGGCGCTCGCGGATCGGCCGGCGACATCCCTTCATGTATGGCGCAGCGCTGCCGGTGGCACTGCTCTATTTCCTGCTGTGGAATCCTCCGCACTGGCAGACGCCGGCCTTGTTCGTCTATCTGCTCGTGACTGCCATTCTCGTGCGCGTGGCGATTGCCTGCTACGAAATTCCAAGTGCAGCGCTCGCCCCCGAACTCAGCCCAGACTATGACCAGCGAACGTCCTTGATGGCATTCCGCTGGATGTTCGGTGCACTGGCGGCTGGCATTACGCTCGCGATCACCTTCGCTTTGTTCATGGTGGCGACGCCGGCGCAACCGACCGGCATCCTCAATCGCGGCGGCTACTTCTCCTATAGCATCATGGCCGCCGTCATCATGATGATCAGCATCTTGATCTCCGCGGCCGGAACCCACTCGCGCATAAAATATATGAAGCAGGCGCCGGTGCGGCACCGGCCAACGATCAAAGAACTTGCACGCGAAATGATCGAAAGCCTGTCGCATCGCTCCTTGTTGATGGTGACACTGGCAAGTCTGTTCGGAGGTATGGCGCTAGGCCTTGGCTCGGCGCTCAATACCTATTTTGGAACGTATTTCTGGCGCTTCACGCCGCAACAGTTGTCAGTGCTCGGCGCCGGATTTCTTCTCGCAGCAGTCATCGCAGTGCCCCTGGCGCCCATCGTTTCCGCCAGATTCGACAAACGGCGCGGGTACGTCGTGACCGCATTCGCCTCGTTGTTCGTCAACAACATCACCATGACGCTCAAATATTTCGGCCTGATGCCGCCCGATGGCTCAGCCGCATTGCTGCTGATCTTCTTCAGCACCATCACCATTGGCCTCGCGCTCGCGATTTGTTCCGGAATTCTGGTTTCCTCCATGATTGCCGACGTCGTGGAGGACAGCGAGATCAGGACGGGCCGCAGGTCGGAAGGTTTGTTCTCGGCATCCTTGAGCTTTGTGAACAAGGCGACATCGGGACTGGGGATTTTGCTCGCCGGGGCTTTGATCGAGTTCGTGCATTTCCCGGTCCATGCCGCACCGGCGACCATCGACGTCGTCGCGCCGCATGCGGTGCGCAATCTCGTGCTGATCTACATGCCGCTGCAGATTACGCTTTGGGCCATCGCGATCCTGATGGTCGGCGGCTATCGCATCGATCGCGCGACGCATGAAGACAATCTGAGGCGCCTTTCGCAGTCGGCGCTGCTCGCCGAAGCAACTCCTGCTGGAATGGAAATCGCGGGACTCTCCGGAGGCCTCGAAGAGGTACTCGAGCCACATCCTGCCGCGCCCAGCGTGCGCGTTTCGCGAGGAGCATAAAGTGCGCACCGAAGTCGAACGACACCAAATGGGCGGGTTGCGCACGAAACTGTTCTACGGCTTTGGTTCTGTCGCCTATGGGATAAAAGACGCCGGCTTCGGCGCTCTTTTGCTGCTCTATTACAATCAGGTCGTCGGCCTTCCGGCCCAGTTGGTCGGAACGGCGATCATGGTCGCACTGATCTTCGACGCGTTTGCCGATCCGATTGTCGGACAGATTTCCGACAATCTCAGAACACGTTGGGGCCGGCGCCATCCTTTCATGTATGCATCCGCCATTCCTGTCGCAGTGTCATACTTTTTCCTCTGGTTTCCGCCTCATCTGTCGCAAAGCGGGATGTTCTTCTATTTGATCGCAATGGCGATCGTCGTGCGCACCTTCATCACCATGTTCGAAATACCAAACTCCGCCATGATCGCGGAAGTGACCAGCGATTATGATCAGCGCACCAGTTTTTTGTCCTATCGCTACTTCTTCGGCACGCTCGGCGGGGCGCTCATGACGTACGTGACGTTTCGCATGATCCTTGCGCCCGACGCAGCACACCCAGTCGGCCAGCTCAACCCGGCGGGCTATGTGCGCTATGGCTTGATCGCGGCAGTCGTCATGGCAAGTTCGATTTTGATCTCCTCGCTCGGGACTCACCGAAACATCCGCTATTTCCGTGTCCCGCCCAAGCGACGCATCACGCTGCTGCAGACGCTGCGCGAGATGGCTTCGAGCCTGTCGAACCCATCTTTTGTCATGCTGATGGCGGCTGCGCTTTGCGGCACGATGGCAATCGGCGTTTCGACCTCGCTCCTCATCTACTTCAACACCTATTTCTGGGGATTGTCAGCCGCACAAATCTCGGTATTCCAATTTGGCGCTCTGATCGCAGCCGTGATTGGTGTGAGCATCGCGACGCCATTGTCGAAGCGTCTCGGCAAGCGGCGCCTCGCGATAGCTCTCTTCATCGCATACATTGTGATTTCGACGCTTCCGATCGGATTGCGACTTCTGGGACTGTTTCCGCCCAATGGCTCGGCTTGGCTGCTGCCGATCCTTTTTGCTGAACGCACACTGGCGCTTACAGTCGCCATCGTCGTCCTGATCATGTTCTCGTCCATGTTGACGGACGTGGTCGAGGACAACGAGCTCCGAACGCGAAGGCGCTCCGAGGGTCTCTTTTTCGCCGCCTCCAGCTTCATCGCCAAGGCCATTTCAGGCACCGGAGCCTTCATCGCGGGACAGATGCTCGCACTGGTGGATTTCCCTCTAAGGGCCAGTCCAGCGACGCTCGATCCGCTCATCCTACGCAACCTCGCCTATGTCTATCTGCCGGTGATCACGATCCTGTTCACCTCAGCCATGCTCCTGATGTCGCGCTACCGGATTACACGCGAATCGCATCTTGAAAATCTCCGCAAGCTTGAAGAAGTCGCAGAACTGGCGCACACGCCCGTGTCGGTGGAAGCAACGCTCACGGGTGGTCTCCCAGCAGAGGTCGCCGGCGAATGACGGTGGCCGAAATCCAGGGCGAAATGCCCCCCGCTGTGAAGCGCGATATTTCAAGTCTGCGCACAAAACTGTTCTATGGTTTCGGCTCCGTCGCCTTCGGCATCAAGGACAACGGCTTTCTCTATTTTCTATTGTTCTTCTACAATCAGGTGGTCGGCCTGCCGTCGGCCTGGGTCAGCGGCGCGATCGCCATGGCGCTCGTCGTCGATGCTTTCGCCGATCCAATCGTCGGGCAGATTTCGGACAATCTCAGAACGCGTTGGGGACGGCGGCATCCGTTGATGTACGCGGCGGCGATTCCAGTCGCCGTCGGCTACTACCTGTTATGGAATCCGCCGCACTGGTCAAACGATGCGCTGTTCTATTACCTGATCGGCATCATCATCCTGGTGCGCACCTTCATCACGACCTACGAAATTCCCAGCTCAGCTCTGATCGCCGAACTGACGCCGGACTACGACCAGCGTACGTCGTTTCTGAGCTACCGCTTTCTGTTTGGCTGGTTGGGCGGCCTGACCATGGCACTACTCGCTTTCGGCGTGTTTTTTACGGTAACGAAACAGTATCCGGTCGGCCAACTCAATCCGGAAGGTTATGCCAAATACTCCATCACCGCCTGCATATTGATGGTCGCCGCAATCTGGATTTCGTCAGCAGGTACGCACAAGTTCATTCCCTACTTCGCGACGCCGCCGAAGCGCCATCTGTCGCTCGTGGTCGTGCTCAAGGAGATGTACGAGACGCTGCGGCACCGCTCTTTCATCGTGTTGATCGTCTCGGCGGTCTTTTCCTCGATTGCGGCCGGCACACTCACGTCGCTCAACAACTATTTCAACACGTTCTTCTGGGGCTTGTCGGCGCTGCAGATCACATGGCTCAACGTTGCCATCATCGTGGCGCCGTTCGGGGCACTCGCGTTTACGACGCCTTATTCAGCGCGGGTCGGCAAGAAGCGCGCGGCCATGGTTTTGTGGGTCGCTTCTACTCTGACCTATTGGTTGCCCATGGCGTTCCGCCTGTTCGGGATATTTCCTGAGAATGGTACGCGCTGGCTGATACCTCTTCTGCTCATCTTCGGGACCACCGGTACGATGCTCAGCATCGCCTGCCAGATCACAATCTCGTCGATGATTGCCGATGTGGTGGAGGACAGCGCGCGCGTGACCGGCAGGCGCTCGGAGGGACTGTTCTTCTCCGCCAATGCCTTCATCCTGAAGGCCGTCTCAGGCATGGGAATCCTGGTCGGCGGACTTCTGCTCGCATTTGTGCATTTTCCCGAGCACGCCAATCCCGCCACGCTCGATCCGCAGATTCCGAAAGACCTCGCACTCGCCTACTTCCCGGTCACGTTCGCGCTCTATGCGGTGGCGCTCGGCTGTCTCAGCTTCTATCGCATCGATCGCGCCAAGCATGAGGACAACCTGCGGGCGTTGGCGGCAGCGGCGATCGAAGCGCCCTACGCGATCGGTCCAGACGGCGTTCGAACGCCGGAGCACACTGACCCGGCCGACGCCATTGCAAAGTGAGTGGTTGCACCGCCGTCTCCGGTGCGATCGGCAATTTGACTTGTTTTGACGCCATCCTCGGCCATACTGACAATCAGTCAGCCCAGAGCGAAATCGGAGTTGAGCGATGAGATTTGGCATTTTCTACGAGCATCAGCTGCCCCGTCCCTGGCATGAGGGTGACGAGCTTCGCCTCTTTCAGCATGCGCTCGACCAGGTCGAACTTGCAGACCGCCTGGGGATCGACAATGCTTGGGAAGTCGAGCACCACTTCCTCGAGGAATATTCGCATTCCTCAGCGCCGGAAGTTTTTCTAGCCGCCTGTTCCCAGCGCACAAAGAATATTCGTCTTGGCCACGGCATCACGCTGATGCCACCCAACTACAATCATCCCGCGCGCGTCGCCGAACGCATTGCGACGCTCGATCTGGTTTCGAACGGCCGCGTTGAATGGGGCACCGGTGAGAGTTCCGCCTTGCTGGAGCTCGGTGGCTACCGTGTCCCCGTCGAGGAAAAGCGCAGTCAGTGGCAGGAAGCCGTCGAGCAATGCGCCAACATGATGGCGATGGATCCCTACCCCGGCTTCGAAGGACAATATTTCTCGATGCCGTGCCGCAACGTGGTTCCGAAGCCCGTACAGCGACCGCACCCGCCGCTGTGGGTGGCGTGTTCCAATCGCGAGACGATCAAGCTTGCGGCAAGGCTGGGCATCGGCGCCTTGACGTTCGCGTTCGTCGATCCTGCAGAAGCCAAACAATGGGTCGACGACTATTACCGGATCTTTAAGGAAGAATGCGTGCCGATCGGCCATGCCGTGAATCCCAACATCTGCATGGTGTCGAGTTTCTCGGTGCATCGCGATATCGCCGAAGCGCGCCGCCGCGGTCTCGACGGTTTTCGCTTCTTTGGTTATGCGCTCGGCCATCATTATGGCTTCGGCGAACACACGCCTGGCCGCACCGATATCTGGCGCGCTTTCGAAAAAGCGAAAGAGGCTGCAGGTCCGGATGCGCCCGGTGCCGGCGGCGAAGGTGGCATCGGAACGCCCGAGCAGCTGCGCAATCATCTGCGCGGCTTCCAGGAGTCCGGTGTCGACCAGGTCGCGTTCATCCAGCAGGGCGGGCGCAACAAGCACGAGCATATCTGCGAGGCGCTCGAACTCTTTGCGCAGGACGTGATGCCGGAGTTCAAGGAAAAGGAAGCGCAGCGCATCAAGAAGAAGGCTGAAGAACTTGCGCCTTACGTCGAAAAGGCGATGGCGCGCAAGAAATTCATGAAGCCGCTGGCAGACGGCGAGATTCCCAAGGTCGTCGCCCTTGGCCGACAGATCGCCGAACGCATGCGGGCTCAAGGCCAGGAGCCTCCGCCGCCGCAGCGCGCCGGAGCCGCGCAATGGGCCGAAGCCCAACGCAAAGTCGAAAAAGCCGAAAAGGCGAGCAGCTAATCGTCGAAACGTTTCGTGCGCTGCTTTTTGAGGCGTGCATGGCGTTTCTTGGTTTCCAGACGGTGCTCCTTGGTCGCCTTACTCAGCCGCGTCGGCCTGCGCTTCTTCGGCACATGCATGGCGCTGCGAACCAATTCGACGAGCCGCTCCCGCGCGAGCTTCCTATTGCGCGCCTGATCGCGCGACTCGCGCGCGGTGATGACCAGCACCCCCTCTTTCGTCAGACGGTGGCCGGCGAGACGCAGAAGCCGGACACGAACATCGTCCGGTAGCGCGCGCGAATGGAGAACATCGAACCGCAATTGAACCGCGCTTGCGACCTTGTTGACGTTCTGGCCACCGGCGCCCGATGAGAGGATGAAGCTCTCGCTCAATTCCTGCTCGGGAATGACGATGACAGAAGTGATGCGAAGTTCAGACATGAAACCTGTCTAGCATGGTTGCCGGGTGCGCGCGTTGACCGTTTGACATGGAAGCCCGATGTCGGGAAGGTTTCTCGCGGCACATGAGGGTGGCGGGAAACATGGTCACGATCGAACGCAAGATTGCGAACGGAACGGTCAGTGGGACCTGTGATGCCAAGTTTTCCGCCGTCGCCGACGCGTTCGTCGAGAATTTCGCGACCCGTGGCGAAGTAGGCGCGAGCGTCTCGCTGACACTCGAGGGCCGAACCGTCGTCGACCTCTGGGGTGGGTGCAAAGCCGTCGATGGCGAACCCTGGGAGCGCGACACGATTTGCGTCGTTTTTTCCTGCACCAAGGGCGCATCCGCATTCTGCGCACATGTCGCAGCCGAACGCGGCTTGCTCGATCTCGATGCCAAGGTCGCGACGGTCTGGCCGGAGTTTGCGAGCAACGGCAAGGAAGACGCGCTCGTCAGCATGATGCTCGACCATTCCGTGGGCGTTCCGGCCTTGCGCGAGGAACTCAAACAGGGCGCCTATTACGACTACGACTACATGGTCGCGCGTTTGGCTGCCGAAGTACCCTTCTGGAAACCGGGAACGCGCAATGGCTATCACGGCGTGACATCGGCCTGGACAGTCGGCGAGATGGTTCGCAGAAGCACCGGCAAACGCATGGGCGCATTTCTGGCGGATGAAGTCGTCAAGCCGCTGGGTATCGAATTCTGGATGGGCCTGCCGGAAGAGTTCGAGCGCCTGGTTGCGCCAGTGATCCCCTACCCTCCGGATGAACGCGCGCGCACTTCGCGCATCGCGCTCGCAATGATGGCCGATCCGATGGGACCGACTGGGCGTTTCATGCTGAACGGCGGCGGATTCAATCCGAACTCGCGCGAGGCGCGGGCGGCAGAAATCGGCTCAGCCACGGGCGTCTCCAACGGTCGCGGCCTCGCCGGCCTCTATGCTCCTCTCGCCAATGGCGGCAGCTTGAACGGCAAGCGTTTCGTCGGCGCCGACACGCTGGCGCGCATGGGCCGCGTCTCGGTCGCCACACATGAAGATGCGACGTTGATGATCCCAACACGCTTCTCGCTCGGCTTCATGAAGTCGATGGACAATCGCATGCTCGAGAACGCCGAGAATTGTTCGGCGATCCTGTCGGAAGCGGCATTCGGCCATGTCGGCGCCGGCGGCTCGCTCGGCTTTGCGGACCCCGAGGCGCGCATGAGCTTCGGCTATGCGATGAACAAGATGGGTCTCGGCATCCTGCTGAATGATCGCGGCCAAAGCCTGGTGGACGCCGCCTACCGCGCGCTCGGCTATCGCTCGAACGCAAGCGGTGTGTGGACAGCGTGATCGCGGTCAGGGCCCGGCGAAGATCTTCTTCAACTCCGTCTTCAGGATCTTGCCATTGGCATTGCGCGGCAATGTCTCAGGCCAGAACACGACTTTCACCGGCACCTTGAACGCCGCGAGCTTGCCGGCGACGAAAGCCCGTAACTCGTCTTCCGTCGTGTGCATGCCTGGCTTGAGGTGCACGACCGCGCCCGGCTCTTCGCCAAGCTGCTTGTGGGGCACAGCGACGAGCGCGGCATCCATCACGGCGGGATGATCGTAGAGAACATTCTCGACTTCGATGCAGTAGATGTTCTCGCCGCCGCGGATCAGCATGTCCTTGGCGCGGTCGATGATGTAGCAAAAGCCCTCGTCATCGAGCCGCGCGAGGTCGCCGGTCTTGACCCAGCCGTCGACGAATGTCGCCGCCGTGGCGTCGGGCTTGTTCCAGTAGCCTTTCACGATGTTGGGGCCGCGTGCCCATAACTCGCCGACCTCTCCGATTGCGAGCTCGCGCTTGCCGTCGACATCCATGATCTTGAGGTCGCACACCGCAACAGGCGGCCCGCAGGAGGTCGGTCGGTGCTCATAATCTTCGCCCGAATGCGTCGTGCACGTCGCCGACGTTTCCGTCATGCCCCAGCCGTTTCCGGGTGCCGACTTCGGCCAATTTTGTTTGATCTGCTTCACCAGCTCGGGTGCCGAGGGCGCGCCGCCATACGCCACGCTCTCGAGTGAAGAGAGATCGTATTTGTGCCGGTTTGGATGCTCGAGAATCTGCCAGGCAATCGTCGGCACGCCGCCGCAACCGTTGATCTTCTCCTTCTCGATCAGCTGCATGGCTTTTTCGGCGTCGAATTTACGCATCAGCACGATCTTGCCGCCTGAGACCACGGTCGGCCCAAGCACGGCGAAGCATCCTGTTGCATGGAAGAAGGGCACGGAAAGCAGCGTCGCGCGCTGCGGCGCGTCGAGCGGATTGGCGACGACAGGGACGGGCTCGCCGCGGCGCAGGAAATTGCGCGCAGCCGAAAACCCCGCCGCCATGATGTTGGATGTCATGTTGCGTTGCGTACCGAGCGCGCCCTTCGGCTTTCCCGTCGTGCCCGAGGTATAAAGGATCGTGGCATCGTCTTCGGGGTCGAGTGCAACATTCGGCATTTCGCCCGGTGGCAACTTGCCCCACTCGTTGACCTTCCCGATCACGTCCTCGAGACGCACGACAATCGGACTCGGCAGATCTTCCTGCGATCGGCTGACGTAGATCTTCTTCAGGTCGGGACAATTGACGAGATGTTCGGCGATACGTTCGAGCCGTTCTGCATCGACGAACGCGACATTGCTGCCGGAATCGACGAGCCCGTATTCGAGTTCCGGTCCGGTCCACCACGCATTGAGCGGCGTGACGATGGCGCCGACGAGTTCGGCTGCGTAAAACGTAACCACCCATTCGGGAAGATTTCGCATGATGATCGCGACGCGATCGCCTTTTTCGACGCCGTCCCGCTGCAATCGGGCAGCGAGTTTCAAGGTCGCGCGAGCAAAGGACTCATACGTGCAGCGGTCATCCTCATAGACCAGGAACTCGCGGTCGCCGAACGCACGACCGGCCAGAAACACTTCGCGATTGGACGGCGGACAATTTTTCCAGACACGCGTCGGCACGCCGCGGATGTTCACGGTGTCCATCTCAAGTCTCGTGCCCGGCGCCGTCAGTTGCGCCGTCGCTTCCGCAATGGACATAGCTGGCCAGGGTTTTGTGGCGATATCGGTCATGGTCCTGCGAGCCTTCAGAGCGCGTCGATGCTCTGCGCGCGGTTCGCCCACTCGGCTTTCAATTCCTCGACCAGATCGGGGTGCTTGGAGCGCGCGCGCTCGCGCACCTTCGGCAAGTGATAGGACGGAAAGAGATCGTTGTCCGGGTGGAACTCTTTCAGCAGCTGCTTCGCCACTGTGACCTTGTGCACTTCGGTCGGACCGTCGGCGATTCCCATGACGAAGGATGACGTCACCATGCCCATGAACGGCATCTCGTTCGACACGCCGAGGGCGCCGTGGATGTGCAGCGCATTTGCCGCGATGTCGTGATAGACCTTGGGCATCGCTACTTTGACCGCCGCGATGTCCTTACGCACCTTCTTGTAGTCCTTGTGCTTGTCGATCAGCCAGGCGACGTGCAGCACCTGAAGGCGGAACTGCTGCAGCTGGATATAGCTGTCCGCAATCTGCTCCTGCACCATCTGATAGTCGCCGAGACGCCCGTCGCGGGTTGAGCGCGACACCGCACGCTTGCACATCAGATCGAGCGCCTTCTGACACTGGCCGACAGTGCGCATCGCATGATGCACGCGCCCGCCACCCAAGCGCACCTGGCCGAGTTCGAACGCGGCGCCGCGCGGCCCGAGCAGCGCGTCGAACGGCACTTTCACATTCGTATAGCGGACGTAACCTTCGTTACCGCCCTGCATGGTGCCGACGCCGACATTTCTCAGGATTTCTACGCCTGGAGTTTTCCTCGGTACGAGGAACATCGACATGCGCTTGTAGGGATCTTTGTGATCGGGATCGGTCACAGCATAGACGACGAGAACTTCGGCGCGGCGGGCCCCCGTCGAGAACCACTTTTCGCCGTTGATCACCCATTCGTTGCCCTTCAACTCGGCGCGCGTCTTGAAGAAGAGCGGATCAGAGCCGCCGGTCGGCTCGCTCATCGAAAAGGCGCTAGTGATTTCGTTGTTGAGCAGCGGCCAGAGATATTTGTCCTTCTGCTCCTTGGTGCCGTAGTGCGCGATGATCTCGGCATTGCCGGTGTCGGGCGCCTGGCACCCGAAGACGACCGGCGCAAGTCCGACGCGGCCGAGCTTCTCGTTCAGCAAGGCGAGCTTGACCTGGCCATAGCCCTGGCCGCCGAGATCGGGTGTGAGATGACAGGCCCAGAGCCCCATCTCCTTCACCTTGGCCTGTAGCGGGCGCACGGCTTTTTGGTAGGTCTTGGACTTCACGCCGCCCATGCCGACGCCAAGATGGGTGAGCGGTTCGACTTCATTCTCGACGAACTCTTCGACCCAATCGAGTTTCTTCTGGTATTCCGGATCGGTTTCGAAGTCCCAAGCCATTATAGTCTCCCGTTTTGTGTGTTTTTCTGGGCGGCAGGCCGCCAAATTCTTCCTTGGCGACAAGTATTCCCCGGGCCTGTTAAGCCTCGCAAGGGCAAAGATACTCTGGTTTCTAAACGCTTGTGCCTTACCATCATCACCGATTGTCGCGCCCGTTGGGCGGAGCGCGGCAGGGCGCTAAGCTGGTCGCAGCAACAAGAGGAAAGACCATGGGCAAGCCGGAAAGCGTAGGTCTGTCGTCGAAACGTTTGGCGACTTTGGATCGTGTCATGAAGGAACGGTATGTCGACACCGGACTGCTTCCGGGCTGGCATACGCAAGTCTGGCGACGCGGCGAACTCGCGCACAACAGCATGACCGGTCAGATGGATTTGGAACGCAACAAGGCGTGGCGCGAGGATGCGATCGTGCGCATCTACTCGATGACCAAGCCGATCACCGCAGTCGCGCTGATGATGCTGGTCGAAGAAGGCAAGATCGGTCTCGAAGACAACGTGCACACGCACATTCCGTCGTGGAAAGGTCTTCGCGTCTATCAGAGCGGCGTGCCGAGCCTCGTCGAAAGCACCGCCGGGCAGTACATCACCACGCCCTGCAAGCGGCCGATGAAAGTCGTCGATCTGGTGACGCACACCTCCGGCCTGACCTATGGCTTCATGTGGCGCACGGCCGTCGATGCCGCCTATCGCCGCGCCAAGATCAACGATTTCCAGACACCCGGCGGGCTCGACGCCTTCATCGATCAGCTGTCGAAACTGCCGCTCGATTTCTCGCCGGGCGAGAACTGGAACTATTCCGTCTCCATCGATGTGATGGGCTATCTGGTGCAGAAACTGTCGGACATGACGTTCGGCGAATTCCTGCGCACGCGTTTGTTTGAACCGCTCGGCATGAAGGACACGTCGTTCTCGGTCCCGGGCTCGAAGATGGACCGCCTTGCCTCGTGCTACATGCCGAAACCCGGCGGCGGACTCAAAATCCAGGACGACGCCGGAAAGTCGACCTATGCCGAGCCTCCGAAGCTCGAGTCCGGCGGCGGCGGACTGGTCTCGACGATGCATGACTACGCCCGCTTCTGCCGGATGATGTTGGGCGGCGGAACACTCGACGGTGTGCAAATCCTTTCGCCCAAGACGGTCGAAATGTTCGGCATCAACCTCTTGCCGGACAACAAGCTGCTCGCCGACATGTCCGCGGCCGCGACGTTCAGCGAGGCCGGCTACAACGGCATCGGCTTCTCAATCGGCTGCGGCGTGACGATGGATCTGGCCCTGACGCGTATTCCCGGGACGCCCGGCGAGTACTTCTGGGGCGGCGCCGCGTCGACCGCCTTCTGGATCGATCCGAAGGAGGATTTGACCGTCGTCTTTATGACGCAAGTGATGGGAACGGACGCAAGGCTGACTTTGCGGCGCGATCTTCGCACGCTGGTCTATTCGGCAATGACGGAATCCTACGCCTGAACCTGCCCAAATCCTTGACCGTTGGGCCTCATCTGTTAATACCGGGCGGACGCCGCTAAAGGGCGCCCGTCCAGAAGGTTTCCGTCCGCAATGCCCGCGAAAAAGCCGCTCGTCATCGTTACGCGCAAGCTTCCGGACGCGATCGAAACACGCATGCGCGAACTGTTCGACACCCGGCTCAACGTCGACGACACGCCGATGACGCAGGCCGATCTCGTCGAGGCGGTGCAGAAGGCCGACGTGCTCGTGCCGACGGTGACCGATCGCATCGATTCCAAGGTTATCGTGCGCGCCGGAGCGAACCTGAAGCTGATCGCGAATTTCGGCACCGGCGTCGACAATATCGACGTCAAGACCGCACTCGACAAAGGCATCGCCGTCACGAACACGCCCGGCGTCCTGACCGAGGACACCGCCGACATGACGATGGCGCTGATCCTCGCCGTGCCGCGCCGTCTCGTCGAAGGCGTGAAGGAGCTGGAGGACGATCACTTCAAAGGCTGGTCGCCATCCTGGATGCTTGGCCATCGCATTTACGGCAAGCGCCTCGGCATCATTGGCATGGGCCGCATCGGACAGGCGGTGGCCAGGCGCGCCAGGGCGTTCGGCCTGCAGATCCACTATCACAACCGAAAGCCGGTACACGCGGACATCGAGCACGAGCTCGAGGCGACTTATTGGGAGAGCCTCGACCAGATGCTGGCGCGCATGGATATCCTCAGCATCAATTGTCCGCACACGCCGGCGACCTACCATTTGCTCTCGGCGCGCCGCCTCAAGTTGATGAAGCCGAGCGCCTATATCGTCAACACCTCGCGCGGCGAAGTGATCGACGAGAACACGCTGGCGCGTATGCTCGAAGCCGGCCAGCTGTCGGGTGCCGGACTCGACGTGTTCGAGCACGAGCCTGCCGTCAATCCCAAGCTGCTCAAGCTCAAGAACGTCGTGCTCTTGCCGCACATGGGTTCGGCGACGATAGAAGGCCGCATCGACATGGGCGAGAAGGTCATCATCAACATCAAAACGTTTGCCGACGGTCACAAGCCGCCGGATCGCGTCATCCCTGCGATGCTGTAAGAGCGGTCTCTCTCCGCCCTACGTCCAACTGTCTCGCGCCGACTTATCCACGCGCCGCCAATAATCTCCTCTTTTGTAACCCTGTTCTGGTGTCTTCTCTCTGCCGGACCACACTGACTTGTTTTCGACTTTTCGACTTTTCGACTCTTCATTCCCTCCGCTTCAAAAAAAATTCGCTCTCTCAATCGGACGCACTTCTCCCAGTCCGCCAACGCTGCGAGTGCGCGGGAGGTGTCGCCCTCATCGATTGGAACATATAGAGAACATATCTCATAATTCATAGTAGGATCAGTATATTACTTAGTATAATAACAGAAAATTAAGTTGCGATTTAGCTTCATTTATGCTCTAAAACTGCTCTGTATTGGAGCTACTCATGAGCGACCTGTCAATCAAAGGCGTACCGGAGGCACAAGTCCTCGCACTGCGTGAGCGAGCGACGCGCAACCACCGCTCGCTACAGGGCGAACTACGCGCCATCATCGATGCGGCACTAGCTCCGCAAAAAGAGCGGCGCATTACATTGGACGAACTCGCCGAGCGCGGCCGTCAGCTGGGCCTAAAGTCAGCCTCTGAAGCACCAGCCTGGATCAGAGAACTCCGTGACAGTCGATAAAGTTGTCGATGCATCCGCATTGGCTGCGATCGCGTTTAACGAACCGGGCGCGAGGGAGGCGCTCTCATTGTTGCATGGAGCGAACCTCGTCGCGCCCGAGCTTCTTCGTTTCGAAGTCGCTCATATCTGCGTCAAGAAAATTCGCCAGCGTCCCGCTGAGCGTGAGCTCATTCTTGCGCAACATGCGTCTACCTGGGATGTGGACATTGCTCTGTTGAGCGTCGACCAAACCGAAATCGTCCATATCGCGGACAAACTCGACCTCCCGGCCTACGATGCATCCTATCTCTGGTTGGCGCATGCCCTGGGCGCTGAGCTCGTCACGCTGGACAAGAAGCTGCGGAAGGCCGCTGAAAAAATCTGAGTCCACCCTACTTCAGCGTTCCGTCCAACAACTCGAACAGCTTCACATAGTGCCGTTCGGCCTGTGCTTCGTTGTAGATGCCGGCACGGCCGGGAACGGTCCAGCCGTGATGCGCGCCTTCATAAGTTTCGCTTTCGGAGCGGCCCGGCCAACTCTTCAACAGCGTCTCGAGTTTCTCGATCGCCTCGGGCGTCATGCCGCGATCCTCGATCGCGTGGCCGAAATAGAGTCGCGCCTTGATCTTCGGCAGGAGCAGATGTGGGCTGTCCGGCCGATCCGTATAAAGTCCGCCACCATGGAAGGACGCGGCGGCCGCGATCTTGTCGGGTGCCGCGGCGGCGGTCCTGATCGCCATCGTGCCGGTGAAGCAATAACCGGCGACGGCCACCCTCGAACCCTTCACGCTTTGCTGCGCCAGCAGAAAGTCCGCATAAGCCGCGCCGTCCGGGCCCATCTGCGCGCTGCTGAGGCCCGCGCGCAGTTCGCCCATGCGCTTCATTGTGCGCTCATCGCCCATCTTCAGTTCGAAATCGACGACCGGCAGTCGCGTCACGCGATAGAAGATGTTCGGCACGAGGACGACATAGCCGTGCTCGGCAATGCGCTTCGCCATGCCGAGATTGGCATCGCGGATGCCCATGATATCGGTCAGGAAGATCACGCCCGGCCATGGTCCATTGCCGCTTGAGGGTGTGTAGAGATAAGCCTCCGCTTTGCCGTCGGCGGCAGAAGCTTCGACCTTCGTTTCACTCATATGTTCCGTCCTTCTAAGGCCGTTCGTAGATCACGGCATTCCAGAAGCGCACGCGATGCAGGCCCGACTTGCGAAAGCCGCGCCGGCGCAATTCGCGCCCGATCATCGCGTTGAAATAGCCATGCGCCACGAGAGCGGTCTCGCCCTCCTCGCCGGCGCGTTTGATCAGGATGTCGGCCGCTTCAGAGGCGCGATGCTTGGCGCGCCGGTAATTCTCGATCTCGGGGTGATAGCCCGCATGCCAAAGAATGCGCGCAACGATCGCCCATTTCGGCACCTTCATCCGCAGCAGCGGAATGCGCGGACTGGCGAGCGGCGCCTCGATGAACAAGGGATCGGCGATCAGTTCCGCGTTCGGCGCCAGCGCTTTGGCGCTCTCCGTCGCGCGCAGCTTTGTGCTGGCGTAAATCGCGCTCAATTCACGGACGAGATCCTGCAACTCTTCGGGCGGCGCACTCCGGGGGTCGAGGCCCGCGCATTCATACTCATCGATATAAGCGCGAAAACCCTTGTGCGAGGTTCTCGGGTTGGTCGGAATCGCGGGTCGGCCGTGGCGAATGAGCACGATGCGCATGGGCGTGGAGACGTGGCGCCGCACGCGACGTCGCGAGGAAGGCGGCTCGTGGACGGCCAATTCCGGTTGGCTTGAAATAGTTGCTCCTTGCGGCGGCGCTTGGGCGCTGTACGATTGACTGCGCGCGCCATCATCACGCATCGCAGCAGAATCGGAAAGAGACACATGGAACAGGGCGATCTCAAGGGCAAAGCCGCAATTGTCACAGGCTCGGCGACCGGCATTGGGGCGGCCGTCGCCATCGGTTTGGCAAGGCGCGGCGCAAATGTGGTGGTCAACTACACGCGGAGCAAGACGGAGGCCGAAGAGACTGCCGATGCGGTGCGCAAAGCCGGCGCGGATGCCCGCCTCGTCCAGGCGGACGTCGCGAGCGACGAGGATTGTCAAAGGCTCTCCCGCGCGGCGACAGACGCGTGGGGGCGCATCGACATTCTCGTCAACAATGCGGGCACGACGAAGTTCGTCACCAATCACGCCGACTTGGCTTCACTCAGCGCCGAAGACTTCACGCGCATCTACAAGGTGAACGTCATTGGGCCGTTTCAGATGATCCGTGCCTGTATCGAAGCGCTGCGCGCGCACAAGGACGGCAGCGTCGTCAACGTCTCGTCCATCGCCGGCGTTGCGGGCATCGGATCATCCGTCGCCTATGCTGCCTCCAAAGGTGCGCTCAACACGATGACCTATTCCCTGGCACGTGCGCTTGCACCCGAGGTGCGGGTCAATGCCGTTTGCCCGGGATATGTCGATACGCCCTGGTTCGTGAAAGCGTTCGGCAGCGAAACCGCCGAACGCATCGCGGAAGCCGAAGGCAAGCGTTCGCCGCTGCAACGCGCCGCCGACGGCGCCGAGATCGCAAAGACGGTGCTGTTCTTCGCCGGTCCGGAATCACGCAACATCACCGGCGAAACGCTCTTGAGCGACACCGGTTTGCATCTCTCCCTGCCCGGCGCGCGTCGAGGCTGACGAACCCGTAACCGGGAGAGGTAAAGGCCCCATACGCCCAATAGGGCAGCGATGTGCCCAACGCGCGGGCAACCTGTGTTGCATTGCAACAACGGCAGGACAAATCCGTCCTAGCGCCAACTCAAATAGGGTTACAGGAGCCGCTTGCCACATTGAATTTGCGCTGCGCCCTCCCGACAGTCGAGCGAATGAACTTTGTGTTGCAGCCGCGAGATTGGGAGGCCCGACAATGAACGCAACCGGACTGAAAACGGCACTTGCCGCCGCGACGCTGGCAGCGTCCGCACTGTGGACGTGCGGCGCACAAGCCGATCCGCTGCCCACACCGCCCCTCGCGGGCCCTCTCAGCGCGAATCCGAATCCGTTCAGCATCGATCTGCCGGATTGGCTCGGCGATGCCGGCGGCAAAGTCTATGTCGGTGGAGCGGTCAGTGGTCTTGCCTTCTGGCAGAGCAGTCCGATCCACATCAACAGCGGCGACAACGCGTCCTTCGTCGATGTCAGCAATGCGCAGGTCTTCGTTCAGAAGACCGATGGCTGGCTGCAATTCTACGCGCAGTTCGGCGCCTATTCGTTTCCGACCGTCGGCGTCGGTTATCTCAAGGCGACGTCGACCGAGCCGGCGACATTCGGCTATGTCCCGGAGGCCTATGTGAAGCTGCAGGGCGAAGGCGACTGGTCGGCATTTTCGCTCGAAGGCGGCAAGCTTCCGACGCTGATCGGCGATGAGTATGGCTTCACCTTCCAGAACATGAACATCGAACGCGGGCTTTTGTGGAACGTCGAGCCGATCGTCAGCACGGGCGTGCAGGCGAACTATTCCAATGGTCCTCTGACGATTTCGGTCTCCTGGAACGACGGAACCTACGCCAAGACGTGGAACTGGATCTCAGGCCTCGTCTCCTATGGCTTCAATGGCGGCGCCGACACGGTGGTATTCTCGGCCGGTGGCAATCTCGGCAAGGGCAATTTCAGCTTCCTCAACAGCGGCAGCGTTTATGACTTGATCTGGACGCACACCTCGGGGCCCTGGGTGATCAGCCCTTATATCCAATACAACGTCACGCCGAAGGGCTTCCTCGCCAAGGGATCGACGGTCTTCGGCGGTGCGCTGCTCACGAGCTATGCCTTCGACGATCACTGGAAGCTTGCCGGCCGGGTGGAATACGAATCCGAATCTGGGCACGCTGGGGTGTTCACGACGCCCGACATCATCGGGTATGGACCCGGGAGCAACGCCTGGTCGGTCACGCTCACGCCAACCTATCAGTGGAAGCAGTTCTTCGCCCGCGCCGATGTAAGCTATGTCACCGTCGGCAGCGGCACTCCGAGCTTCCTGTTCGGCTCCGGCCCGCTCTCCGCGGGCACGAACAAGGATCAGGTGCGCATGATGTTCGAAACGGGAATTCTGTTCTAGGAATCCGGCGCGCATTGCACGAACCGCGGGTCGCCGACCCGCGGTTTTTTTTGCGGCGGGATGACGCGCATCATACCCCCTGCCATCATGCTGCCACAAAACGCAGGCCTAACCCCGCCCGCGTTCGCGAAATCACGCGCGGGGTCCTTCAAGCCGAGAGTTACGCCAGAGTGCGTAACCTTCGTTTGATCCCTATGGAACCGCGAGTATTCTGCGATCGGGGATGGGCAATCGCCGGTATTCGCACGAAAAGCGATACCGACCATTGGGGATTAAGATGGCCGATCTCGGGCGTGACTCGCCCTTTCCTGGTACGCGACTTCCGGCACTCGGAGACGCCGGCGAAGTGCAGCAGTTTCTTGCTGCGATCGTCGAATCGTCCGACGACGCCATTCTGTCCAAGGATCTCCAAGGCATCATCACCAGCTGGAATGGCGGCTGCGTGCGTCTATTCGGCTATACCGCCGACGAGGCAATCGGCCGGCCGGCCGCCATGCTTCACCCGGCTGATCGGCACGACGAAGAAGCGATGATTCTCACGCGCCTGCGGCTGGGCGAGAAAATCGATCATTACGAAACGGTGCGGCAGCGCAAGGACGGCAGCCTGGTCGACATTTCGTTGAGCGTCTCGCCCATCAGAAATCAGCACGGCACGATCGTGGGCGCTTCGAAAGTGGCGCGTGACATCACCGCGCAAAAGCGCGCCATCGAACAGCAGGAACTTTTGCTGGGCGAGATGCGGCACCGCGTGAAAAATCTCTCTACCGTGATCGAGGCGCTGGCCCGACAATCGCGGCCGCGCGACGAGCCGGCGGTGGACGCCTTTGTCGACGCTTTCATGGGCCGTATACGCGCCCTCCTCTCAACCGGCGAACTGTTGCTTGCTACGCCGCAGCGCAATGTCGGGCTGAAGCAGTTGCTCGATAGGGTGCTCCTTCCCTTCGTCGAGCCCGAGGCAGACGATCGCATCATGCTCAACGGGTTGCCAATCATCATTCCCGAACGAACTGCTGGAAATCTGGCGTTGGCCATGCACGAACTGGCGACCAACGCCCTCAAATACGGGGCTCTGAAGTCGCCACAGGGGAAGGTTCAAATTGCCTGGTCGTCCGAACCTGGGGATGGGGGTCGACGCGTGCAGATCGACTGGCGCGAACGCGGCGGCGAACCGATCCTGAGCGAGCCCGAACGTACCGGTTTCGGCTCTCGCGTCATCACGACCGCGCTGGCCGGCGAGCGCGACGGAGCGAGCGAGCTGCATTTCGAGCCTGGCGGCCTGCACTGTCACTTCCACTTCACGCTGACCGACTCGGACTGAGCGCAGCGACCGCTCGACATCTTGCCTACTAACTCGATAGTGATTAAAGAGTTGGCGCGACGAAGTCGAAAGCCATGCTCTCCCAGAAGGCACGCTACGCCCTCCACGCCCTGATCGTTCTCGCCGAGCATGGCGGCGGCGAACCGCTGCAGATCGCCGACATCGCCAACGACGCGCGGGTACCGCGCAAGTTCCTCGAACAGATCCTCCTGGACTTGAAGAAGCGCGGCTTGGTGCGCAGCCAGCGCGGCCGCTCCGGCGGCTATTTGATCGGCAAGAGTGCGCGCGACATCAGTTTTGCCGACGTCATCCGCGTAATCGATGGACCCCTGGCGCTGGCGCCCTGCGTCAGCGTGACCGCCTATCACAAGTGCGACGACTGCGTCGACGAACAGACCTGCGCGATCCGCAAGGTGCTGCTCGCGGCGCGCGATGCCACGGCGACGGTGCTTGAATCGCGCAACCTGGCTCAGGCCGTCGCCATCGCCCGCAAGGCCGGCTGGGCGTAAGCCTTCGATTCCCTGAATCTTCAACGGATTGCCCCTTGCCAGTGGCGTTCGCGGCTATTCTACTTAAAGTCTATTGACTCTGTCGTTATTAAGAAGAATTATGCTGGCGACCGTCCGAAGACGACGACTGGGGAGCTCCATGAAGCATCATGCGTTGGGATCGCTGCTTTGGGCCGGAACGACGGCGCTCGTCCTCACCGTAGATGGACATGCGGCTGCGGAGGCTTCTACCAACGCCGACGACCGGTTGAAGGCGCTGGAGCAGGAACTTCAGGACGTCAAGTCCCAACTCGCCGATCTGAAACGCGCCGATCCATCTGGCAACGCCACTCGCGAGTCCGGCAATCCCGTGCGCGTCAAGCTCGACAATGGCCGGCCGACCTTCGCCAGCGCGGACGGCGATTTCAGCGCGGCCATCCGCGCGCTGGTGCAGTTCGACTGGGGCACGTACATGCAAAGCGCGTCGGCCGCTGCGCTGCCCGCCGCCTTCGGTCCGGATCTTTCCAGCGGCACCAATTTCCGCCGCGTTTATCTCGGCATCCAGGGCAAGGCGTTCGGCAACTGGTCCTACAACGCCAATTTCGATTTCGGCGGCAGCGGCGGGACGGAATCGCCCGGGCACATCCAATCCGTCTATGTGCAATTCGACGGTCTTGCGCCGTTCGCCTTTCGCATCGGCGCCTATCCGCCGCCGGCGAATATCGAAGACAGCACCTCGGCCGGCGATACGATCTTCCTCGAACGCAACGCGCCGTCGGACTTGCAGCGCAACTTGGCAGGCGGCGACGGACGCGATGCGGTATCTCTTCTCTATGCCGGCGAGGAACTGTTCGGTGCGCTTTCCTACACGGGCGGCAAGGTGCAGGACTCGGCGGTGTTCGACGAACAGCAAGCCGTTCTCGGGCGGCTATCCGATCGCATTTGGCACGACGATCGCGCCAATCTGGTTCTGGGTTTCAACGGCACGTACGTGATCCGGTTGCCCAACGCGGTCGCCTCCGGACTGCCCAATCTCTCCAATACGGCCGGCGCACAAGCATTGAACAGCGTCACGCTGTCGGATCCGCCGGAGCTGACGATCGACTCCAACGGCATCAGGCTCGCCAACACCGGCGCTTTGCCGGCGCGCCACGTCACGCAATGGGGCGTGGAGGCGGCGGGCAACTTCGAAAACGTTTATGCCCAGGCCGGCTATTACGGTTTCGAGGTCGAGCGTGCACCGGTCGCCTTCAAAGTCTTCACCAACACGACAACGAGCGCGACTGAGATCGTTCAGCCCAGCAACAACAGCCTGAGCGGCTGGTATGTGCAGGCGAGCTGGTTTCCAACCGGAGAACAAAAGCCCTACAACGTCGCGACAGGCGCGTTCACGGCTCCGAAGGTGCTCCACCCGTTCGGCTTCGGCGAGAATTCGGGGTTCGGTGCAATCGAACTCGCCGGACGATTTAGCGAACTCGATCTGAACAGTCATGTGCGAGACGATTCGAACGTCATCACAGGCTGGACCGGTGCGGCAACTCGCACCTTCACATTCTTCAATACCGAACGCGGCGGAGACCAGCGCATCGCGACTGTGGAATTGAATTGGTATCCGAACAGTTTCGTGAAATTCGGTTTTGCCTATCAGTACATCCAGGTGAGTCGCCTGCAGGCGCCTGCATCTGTGACAACGACGGGACTTCCCGTTTTGCCGACCCTGAACGGCGGACAAAACCTTTCAACATTTGCCGTACGCACCCAATTTTCACTTTGAGCGTTTTGTTTCTCGATTGAGGGAGCCCCCAGAAAATGACCCGTTTCCTGGCCACGATTTTCGCGGCTGCCTGTTTTGTGTGCACTGCACAGGCGGCCGACGTCAGGCTTCTTAACGTCAGTTACGATCCGACGCGCGAACTTTACAAAGCTATCAATTCGGCTTTTGCCGCCGAATGGCAGGCCAAGCATGGCGACACCGTCACAATCAAACAGTCGCATGGCGGGTCGGGCGCACAAGCGCGATCCGTCATCGATGGTCTCGACGCGGATGTCGTGACGCTGGCGCTCGCCTATGACATCGATGCCATCGTTGCCAAGGGTCTGATCGCAAAGAACTGGCAGACGCGTCTGCCGCAAAACGCGGCGCCCTACACCTCGACGATCGTGTTCCTGGTGCGCAAGGACAATCCGCGGAAGATCAAGGATTGGCCAGACCTGATCAAGCCGGGGGTGCAGGTGATCACGCCGAATCCGAAAACCTCGGGCGGTGCACGCTGGTCGTTTCTCGCGGCTTGGGCTTATGCGCTGAAGGCGCCGGGCGGAAACGCCGACAAAGCCAGAGCCTTCGTCCAAGCGCTCTACCGTCACGTGCCGGTTCTCGACAGCGGCGCGCGTGGCGCGACCACCACATTCGCTCAACGCGGCATCGGCGACGTTCTTCTGTCATGGGAAAACGAAGCGCATCTGGCGCTGAAGGAACAAGGCGGCGATCAATTCCAGATTGTGTACCCGCCGGTTTCGATCCTTGCCGAGCCGCCGGTAGCTCTCGTCGACAAGAACGCCGACCGGCGCAAGGTGCGCCCCGTGGCGGAAGCCTATCTCAAATTCCTCTACAGCAAGAAGGCGCAGGAAATCGAGGCTGCCAATTACTATCGCCCGCGCGACGCTTCTGTGCTCGCGGCGCATGCCGCCGATTTCCCCAAGATCACGCTCTACGACTTCAACGAGATTTTCGGCAATTGGCAGAAGGCGCAGAACACGTACTTCGCCGACAAAGGCGTGTTCGACCAAATATACAAGGCCGCGCCATGAGCATGTCCGCAGCTGTCGTTGCGCCAGGCTGGCGCAATAAAAGCGCTCTTCCCGGCTTCGGGCTGTCGCTCGGATTCACTCTGCTCTATCTGTCGATCATCGTACTCGTCCCGATCGCTGCGTTGATCATCCGTCCGTGGGAGATCGGCTGGAGCGGTTTCTGGTCGATTCTGAGCGATACGCGAGTTCTACATGCTCTTGCTCTCTCTTTCGGCGCGGCGCTGATCGCCGCCGTCCTCAACATGGGTTTTGGCTTCGTCGTGGCGTGGGTATTGATGCGCTACCGCTTTCCCGGACAGCGAATGATCGACGCGATGGTCGATCTTCCTTTCGCGCTGCCGACCGCGGTCGCCGGCATCGCGCTCTCGGCGCTCTACGCACGCAATGGCTGGATCGGCGAGCCGCTTCAGGCTCTCGGGATCACCGTCGCCTACACGCAACTCGGCATCGTGACGGCGCTGACCTTCATCGGGCTGCCCTTCGTGGTGCGCACGCTCCAACCGGTCCTCGCCGAACTGAGCAAGGAGGCCGAGGAAGCGGCCGCCACGCTCGGCGCGTCACGCGTGCAGACCTTCCGCCGCGTGATCCTTCCGAGCGTGTTCCCTTCGCTTCTGACCGGCGCAGCCCTCGCCTTCGCGCGCGGCGTGGGCGAATACGGCTCGGTCATCTTCATCGCCGGCAATCTTCCGGGCGTATCCGAAATCGCGCCACTCCTCATCATCATCAAGTTGAACGAGAACAACTATGCAGGCGCCGCCGTCATCGGCGTCATCATGCTCGCCATCTCGTTTGTCATGCTCCTGATGCTCAACCTGCTCCAGGCTTGGACGGCATCTCGGCGATGAGTGCACTCTTCAAACCGCGCCGCGCGACCGAGGACCATGTACTGGTTCGCTTCGGCCTGACCGCGCTTGCCCTGATCTATGTCGTCCTGTTTCTTTTTCTGCCGCTGCTCACAGTCTTCAAGGAAGCACTCGGCGACGGGCTCGGCGCTGCGTGGAGCACCATCACCGAGCCGGATGCTTTGTCGGCCGTCCGCTTGACGCTGATCACCGCTGCCATCGCCGTGCCGCTGAATGCGGTCTTTGGCATCGCGGCCTCCTGGGCCGTCGCCAAGTTCGATTTCTGGGGCAAGGGTTTTCTCGTCACGCTGATCGATCTGCCGTTTTCGGTCTCGCCCGTTGTGTCGGGCCTCATCTATGCATTGGTCTTCGGATTGCAGGGTTGGCTGGGGGAGTGGCTTCGCGACCACGACATCCGCATCATCTTCGCGCTTCCAGGAATCATATTGGCAACGATCTTCGTGACATTCCCGTTCGTCGCGCGCGAGCTCATTCCGTTGATGAACGACCAGGGACGCGACGAGGAGGAGGCTGCGATCTCGCTGGGAGCCAGCGGCTGGAGCACTTTCTGGCATGTGACACTTCCCAACATCAAATGGGGCCTGCTCTATGGCGTGTTGCTTTGCAACGCGCGCGCCATGGGCGAGTTCGGCGCGGTGTCGGTGGTCTCTGGCCATATTCGCGGCTTGACCGAAACCATGCCGCTGCACATCGAGGCGCTCTATAACGACTATCAGTATGTCGGAGCCTTTGCCGTTGCCTCGCTGCTCGTGATGCTGGCTCTCGTAACCCTCACGCTCAAAGCCATTCTCGAATGGCGTTACGCCGACGAGATTGCGGCCACCCATCATCATCATTGAAAGGCGCGAAGATGTCCCTCACCATCGATTCGCTCTCCAAGCGTTACATCTCCTTCGAAGCTCTGAATGGCGTCAGCCTGACGGCGCCGCAGGGTGCGTTCGTCGCACTTCTCGGCCCCTCGGGTTCGGGAAAGACAACGCTTCTCAGGATTCTCGGCGGGTTGGAGTTTCCCGATTCGGGAAGCGTGCATTTTGCCGATCTGAACTGGCTGGGCGTGCCCGCGCGCGAGCGTCGCGCCGGCTTCGTCTTCCAGCACTACGCGCTCTTCCGTCATATGACGGTGGAGAAAAACATCGCCTTCGGCCTGAGCGTAAAACGTTGGCGCGATCGGCCGAACCGCAAGGAAATCGCGCGGCGCGTTCGCGAACTGCTCGCGCTCGTGCAACTCGAAGGACTTGGCAAGCGCTATCCCAGTCAATTGTCGGGCGGGCAGCGTCAGCGCGTCGCGTTGGCGCGCGCGCTGGCGATCGAGCCTCGCATGCTCCTGTTGGACGAACCGTTCGGCGCACTGGATGCGAAAGTGCGCAAGGAACTCAGAGCGTGGCTGCGCCAACTCCACGAGATGCTCGGCCTGACGACGATATTCGTCACGCATGATCAGGATGAAGCTTTCGACCTGGCCGATCTGGTTGCCGTCATGAACGGCGGCAAGATCGAGCAATATGGTTCGCCTGCGGACGTCCGCCAGGCTCCGCGAACCGCCTTCGTGAAAGAATTCATCGAGACCCGCGTGCATTAGAACGGGAACCAATGAAGGATTGGCGCATTTGGTTCAGGGGTTATCGTTTCGCGTCCTGGAACCAGGTGAGCCATGCCGGATAAAGAAATCAAGGAACCCGTAGCGATTGCATCGACCGGTGCGCCCACGATCGAACACCGCAAGGCCGATCACTTCGGACAGATCATCTTGGGCTGGTCGCTGGCCCTGATGGCGATGTGCGGCGTGGCACTTCTGTCAGGCTACATCGCGATCGCGTTAACATTTGCGGGTATTTGCGTGGCCCTGCTCGTGGTCGGCCTTCTCTTGCACTACGAAGGCGAACGACAGCGCCAACGCGCCGATTCGCCGCCGGCGGGCCGCGGCCGTAGATAATTTCGAAACCATAGCACTCTAAGGATTACTGCTGGTTGTATCGACCGGTCCGGCTGTCTATCGTGCGGACTTGAGTTCGGAGGGGACTGGCATGAAATTCCTGATGGCTTGTGTCTTGCTGTGCGCGATTCCCACGCTCGCATGCGCGCAGGACGATGGGACGTTGCCCGTTTCGTTTGCCGAGGTCTCGCTCGGCGCGTCGTTCATTCCGACGATCCGAACCAAGACGTACACGCTCAGCGACGGCATCAACACCGCCACCGGCCACATCGAACTCAACTACAGCACAGGACTGACCGCAGGTGCCGAATTCGGAATCCTCGGCGGATTATTCCCGAAGATCGGATTTTCGATCAGCTATGACTATCTGCAGGCGCGCTTCGATCATGGACTGATCACCGGAACGTTGAACGGCGATCCCGGCTCGCTGGCGTTCACGCGCAACGACGTCGCGAGCTTGGGCATCAATCTCGACAACGACGTGCATCTGATCGCGGCAAACGTCTTCTACAATCCGTTGGAGGAAGGCAGGATCCATCCTTACATCGGCGGTGGCGTCGGTGTCGCGATCATCTCACACACCGACACGCAGGCGGCGGTGACCGCAACGGCTGGCGTGCGCGCCGATCTGTCCGACGATTTCTATGTCGGCGTTCGCTACCGCTACTATTACGTGACGGGACCGACGGACGACTTCGGCATTCGCTATGACAGCCTCTCGAACCATTCGGTCATGGCGATGATCGGCGTGTATCTTGACAAAGAGCCGTCGCACCGATGGTCGCAGCCATCCAGCGAAGCTTCGCCGCCGGTACCCTCCACGGTGATCGCATCCGGAAGACCGCCGCAAAGCGCAAACCCATCGCCGCCTCCGCCAATGGCGCCTCGGCCTCCAGCCGCAGCGCCTGCGCCTCCTGCGCAGAGCGAGATGACCGCGTCGACCGCGCCTCCACCTCCGGCGTACAGACCCGATCTCGGAATCGGTGGATCGACCGTGACGCAATACAGCACCGCGGCGGCCAACATGGCGGATCCGCACGGTGCCTTCATCGCGACGGTCAGGAACGGTGGACCTGCGGCGCGCGCGGGCCTTGAGCCCGGCGACATCGTCGTCAGCTTCAACGGCGCGCGTGTCGAAACCTTTGACGATCTGACGCGAACCATTGCGAACGCAGCGCCGGGCACGACCGTGCAACTGGGCGTGCTCAGGAATGGGCACGTGCTGCAAGTGGCCGTCGCGCTGTAACTACGCCTGGGTAACGGCTTTCGCGAACACCAGCCACATGGGGCTGGTGAATGCCCACGTCACGGCCACGTGGAGCGTGATGAAGAGCGCTGCCGCAGTCCAGTAGGCGCGGTGAACGCTCTTGTGCGTGCGATAGTCGTAGATGATCGCGGCGGCGAGCAGTGACTCCGCCAGAACGAGAGCTATCTGCGCACCGTAGGGCGCGAAACCCAACGGGATCGCCAATCGGCCCGTGCCTGGTCCGGTCATGATGAACACGGACGCCAACATCAGCCGCTTGTGCCATTGGCTGCGCTGGCGGTTCCAAAGTGCGAGCGCAACCAGCAACAGCGCGACGACAATAGCCATCAACGGCAGCGCCATGAACGACAAAGCCGGCGGCGCGCCGGGCGGTGCGTGCCCGAGCCGACCTGCGGTGATCGCGGTCCAAACTCCGAGCGTCACCACCATGCCGAAGAGGAGCGCACCCATCACACCGAGCTGGCGGTGAAGCGCCGGCTTCTTGGTGGCGATCAGCGAGGCCTGCGTGATGAACAGCGCCATCCAGCCGGTGAAGACGAGGCCGTGTACCACGGTCAGGAGCGACAGGGGCGGCGGCGCATGAATGACGGACTTCAAGTAGAAGGACGGCGCAAAACCAAGAAAGACGAGAACGGCGGAAATCAGCACCATCGTCAGATAGAAGCGGGCGTCTGCGTCGCGGGCTTCATTTTCAAACGGTGCGCGGACTTTGCTGACGTCGAAGCGAGCAGCGATGTCGGTCATGCGTTTCCCCAGATAAACGCATCGCACTTTATCCATCCATAGGTCGGATCGCCAGTACCCCTCCCGGCTGAGACGCGTTGCAGTCCGTTTGACGAATCGCCAGAATTCGCGACCGAGTAGGGGGACAGCGATGGCAGTCGAAGCCACGGCATTCGAATATGCGATGGGGCTCTTCTCGGTCCTCATCGGGCTGGCGGTCGTGGACGTCGCCACGAGCTTTCATCGGCTTGCACGGATGCATCAGTCGATCAAGTGGGATCCGCTGACGCTCATCGTTGCGCTCTATACGCTTTGCACGGCGATCTACATGTGGTTCGATCTCTGGGGCATTCGTCACTTCGCTGCGGCGCGCCGTTTTCCCATCTACATCGGCCTGGTGGCGCAGTTCTTTGTTCTCTACCTGGCCGCGGCGGCCAGTCTGCCGGACGAGGCAAATCCCACGACGAACCTTCGCACCTACTATGACGGAAACCGGCGCTACTTCTGGACACTGCAGACCGTGTTTCAGGCGGGCTACACCGCGTTTGGCTATTATCTCTTCGTTGCCGCGAATCCGACCGAAGGAAATGATTTCAACCAGGCCCAACCGTGGATCGCCACTGCTCTCTTGGCAATGATGTCGGCGCCGACCTTCGTATCCGCGGCTCTCGTATTTCTGAGATCGCGCGCCTCGCACTATGTCGGCGTAGGCATCCTCTTCGCCCTCATGGTGCTCCACTACGCGCAGGCGCAGATTGGATGATCAATACGACGCTGCATTGAGTTGTAATTCCGAATTACAGTTCGACGGCACGCCCAATCACTTACTGAGTAAGAAAAGAGAGTTTCTCCGCGTGTCCACCATGGGCATGCAATTTGCTTGAGAGTTCTCGTGGGGTAACGCGCGCGTTCGTAAAGCGTGGGGAATGGAGGCAACCACACCCGGAGAATCGGATCATGTCGAAACTTACCCTGCCTGCCCTCGGCGCGTCTGCGTTGCTTTGGGCGGTGCCCGTAATGGCGGGACCGCTTGGTCCGTCGAGCGGATTTCTTCCCACCTATGCCGGACCGCAAAACGGCGATCTCAATATCACGTCCGCCGAAGCGTTCGTTCACCAAAGCACGTTCGAATTCGATGCGACGGTCAGCGATACGATCGGAACAACGCCCGGCGTATTCTATGTGTGGGGAATCGATCGCGGAACGAACATCGCGCCTTTTGGAGCGTTTCGGCCCGGCGTGCTGTTCGATGCGGTCGTCATCTCTGAGCCGTCCACGAATACGAATTTCGTCTTGGATTTGCTCACCAACCAACTGACGCTTTTGACGGGAAGCCAGGTGCAGATCAACGGCGACAGTCTGAAGCTGACCGTTCCCTCTGCGCTTCTTCCGTCCGCTGGATTTGCCTCCAAAGACTTCCTGGTCGATGTCTGGACCCGCCTTGGACTGAACCCGGCCGACAACACGCAGATCGCGGAATTCGACCCCAGCGAAAACAGCGCACAGCTGACCGTGCCCGAGGCGTCTTCAATCTCGCTTGTCGGCGCGGGGCTTTTCTTGGGCGCTTATTTCATGCGGCGGCGAAGAAAATAGTCGGATAAGGCCGACCGGCGCACGACCGAACCCGATGCAACCAATGCCGAGGCTGGAGCGTTCTGGCTCCAGTTCGGTAGGCGGTTATGTTCGGCAGAGTTCCCAGTACAGTCGGTCGGCTATTCCCCATCAATTGGATCGACAAGGCTTGCCTCGCGTTCGGCATCCTGGTCCTGATGCTCTATTCCATCCTATGGGTGCTGCTGCTTGTCGTGGCCGGGACCGGGCCCCTGCACCTGGCCGGAGCGAGCCTCACCTGGGCGGTCAAGACCGAAATGTTGATCGTTCTGCCGACCTGGCTTGCGGCCAGGTTGGGCTACTCACTCCATGAAATCATGATCCATTTGCGGGCGTTGCTGGCGAATTCGCAACGGCGCGTCGTTCACGACAACGCCGTTCGCACCGGCGCTTCGCGCTCGCATTGAACGGCTGATCGACCAGGTCCGCGTCGAACCGGCTGGAGGGCTCAGCGGTGACCATTTCGAAGAATTTTATCAATGCACGGATCATATCCGACTTTCACCCGCATCATCGCGCTCTCAGACATCGCCACGGCGGCTGACAGACCAGCGGCTGGGCAATGGGTCTTCGCGGCCTCGCCGTTATCGTTCTTCTCATGGCGAGCTGGATGGCCGCTTTTCGATCACGGGCTGTGGAAGTGACCCGCCTGAACGCGAAAAAAAGTGGAACCAATTCCGGCCGATTTTGTTTTGCCGAGGGCTCTTGAGGGCAAACAGCTATGGCCATATATCGCGCGGTGATCGCGGCGGAACCCTTTGAAGGACGCGGCCGCGCGTCCCGCCGCCGCAGAACCGGCTTTCTGACGATCTATGGCTGGTTTGTGATGCTGGCGTTCGGCGCGGTCGCTCTGGGCGCCGGCGCTGCCTTCATGATTTGACGATTTCGCGCCGGCTACCGTCTTTCGCAAGGTCTAAAACGCGATACTGTCCGCCTCGAACTGAGTTCGTGGGGGGCGCGCATGTTCAGATTGATCGCCGGCACTGTGTCGGGGGCCGTTGTCTGGTTCGTTGCAGTTCTCGTTCTTGGTTTTCTCTGCCGAATTGTGTGGCCCGAAATGGCCGCGATCAGGGACATGATGCTTCTCACCTTGCCGATGCTGATCACGCGGTTGGCGATCAGCGCGCTCGGCTCAGTGGCAGGCGGTTACGCGGCGGCGATGGTGGCGCGGGAGAACACAAAGGCGCCGCTTGCCGCAGGCATTTTACTTCTCGTCGTGTTCGTGCCCTACCACCTGACGATCTGGCAGAATTTCCCCGTCTGGTACCATGTGACGTTTTTTGTCTCGCTGCCTGTTTTGAGCCTGTTGGGCGGATTGGTTCGTTCGAGCCCAAGGCTTAAGCCAAGGATTCAATAGCGCATGTGAGCCCGGCGCTCGTGCAGCCAATTCTGTTCGTCCACGAGCGAGATTGCATGCAGGTCCTGCGGTGTTCGCGTTGGATCGTCCACCCATTCTCTCAAGCGCGGCCCGCCGTTGATGACGTCGATGGCAAGCTTATCCGTCACATACTCGTACGGAAAATCGCGCCACAAGGAATAGTCTGGATACAATCGGCGTATCGCTTTGAAGGCGAGCGCCTGAATGCGCCAGGGCTTGAACGCCGGATGATCATAGCCCGGGCCTTCAGTGTGAATCTGAACGCCGCTGCAGAGTTTGCCCGCGTGTTTGTGGAAGGTGGGTTCGAACCAGCAGTCGCGCAAACCGCAACCATGCAGCCATTGCGGCGCCAGTCCGTACATTTCTCCAATGACGCGCCTGGCATCAATGTCGGGCGCACCGAACACTTCGAGCGGCCGCGTGGTGCCGCGTCCTTCCGAGAGAGTTGTTCCTTCAAGCATTACCGTGCCGGGATAGGCGCGCGCCATCCATAGATTTGGCGCATTGGGGCTGGGATTGATCCATGGGTGCGTGCCGAGCGGCCAACCGAATCCCGGCCCTTCATCGGGGCGCCAGCCGAGCATCTCGACGACGCGATAATCGACGTCGAGCTTGTGTGTCTTGATGAACCACGAACCCAGCTCGCCGAGCGTCAGACCGTGACGCATCGGCAAGGGGCCGGCACCGACGAAACTCTCCCAACCGGGTTCGAGTCGTAGACCTTCGACCGGGCGCCCGATCGGATTGGGACGATCCAGGACGCACACGGACTTGCCATGTTTCGCTGCGGCCTCAAGAACATAGAGCAGCGTCGTCACGAAGGTGTAGATGCGGCAACCCAAATCCTGCAGATCGACCATCATGACATCAAACGTGTCCATCATCGGATCGGTCGGCCGTCGTACTTCTCCATACAAACTGAAGACAGGAATGTGATGTATCGGGTCCACGAAGTTCGGCGACTCGACCATGTTGTCCTGCTTGTCGCCACGCAGACCATGCTGAGGCCCAAAGGCTGCAGTCAGGTTTAAATCTGGGCACTCGGCCAGCGCGTCGAGCGAATGCGCCAAATCCTGCGTCACCGAAGCGGGGTGGGCGAGCAAAGCCACGCGTTTGCCCTTGAGCGGCGCGCGCAATTCGGGCTCGCCGAGAAGTCGATCGATGCCGAATTTCATGGCGGTACCGTTGCCGCAAGCGTGTGCGCGAAGCAATCGGGATGATGAAAGTCGGCCCGTCCCGATGGATGTTCCAAGGCCCAATAGGAGATTTGGCCATTCTTCTCCTCAACTACCGCGGAGACTCCCAGATGCCAGGGCGCATCGCTTGGCAGGTCCGTCAGTCGGCCCAATTCGAGGGCGGTCCGCAACTCAAACTCCATTCCGTCCGACTTCAGTTTGGTGCGCGGCGGCCCAATCTGCGCATTGCTCATTCCGCTGCGATAGCCGCTGAAGCGATAAGCCGCCCACTCCGTCGAAGGCGAAAAGTTCAACTCGTAATAGGCAGCACCCTGCGGTCCCCGAATGAACGCTTCAAAGCATGTGTGCCGCCAAAGCTCATCGGCGCGCGCCGGATCGGCGCGTGGGGGAATGTGGAGATCACTTATTATACCGGTCGTGCGGTAGCGCAGTTCCAGCGTTCCGCTGGGTAAGCGAACGGCTTCCACGTCGATGCGAGTTACCGCCATGCAGCGTGAATCCGGGTGCAGTTTCAACGTTAGCGGCATGTCCAATTAGTAGCATTTTCTCCTCGCTCCGAACCCCCGTTGCTCGTTCAATTGTTGCTGTGCACCTAAAGCGCATGGTTGCCGCAGGTCCATGAGCGCGCATAGCATTGCGGTTCAGATCGGAGAATTAGTCATGCAAGCGAGTTCGACTTCGAACAAACCAGCCTATCTTGGACTGCTCAACGCAATTTCGCTGGCGGAGACTCAAGCCGGCATTTATCTGCGCGCCTGGGCAGATGCCACGACGGACCAGGAGCTTGCATGCACGCTGCGCTTGGTCGCTGCGCGCGAGACCAGCCATGGACAGCTCTTCTGTCGTATGCTCTGCGAGCTCGGCTATGATCTGCGCCAGAAACCCGATCCGGAAGGCGCCGAGCGTATCGCCAAATACGCCAACCCGAAGATCAGCGACCTGGATAAGATCGGCCGTGCCCGGGCCACGCTGGAGTCCGATCCGTTCGGCGAGATCGAGCAAAAGATCGCCAGCGGTTTCTACGATCCGGTGACCGCCAACATGCTGAGTTGGTACATCTGCGAAGAGCGCGACTCCGCCAAGAAGCTGCGCGCCGCCTATGACTGTGTGCGGGCAAAGGCTACAGGCGGCCAAATGAAGCCCTCGACCAACGGGAACGGATCGATGTCGCGACAGACTGGCGAAGTGAGTGCCGATGCCCGCGCGATCATGGCCTGCATGACCGAAGGATTCTCGCGCCTGGAAAAAAAGTTGGACAAAGTCGGCGTTCGCGCAAAAGCGTAACGCGGATCGGTTCTACCAAGTCCATTTCAGCTTGATGCCGCCGGCTGAGATCTGCTGGCGCGGAAGCGTGGTGTCGAAGGGCGCCTTGTCCAGCCGGAAGCGAAAGAGCTGAAGCTGACCATCGGCGAAGTCGAGCTTGCTGCCGACGAAATCAGCAACGGGAAGATCGGTCTTCGGCGTTCCCACTTCGCGCGGCGTCCACAATCGTATCGGCTGGTTCGACAGGACCGAGTAGTCGATGCTGTCGTCGCTGGGAAGTTTCAACTCTGCCGCTCTGACAGACGTCGTCACGACGAATACTGAAGCCATCGCCGCCGCGACGGCGAGTGATCTCGGTTTGGTAAAGCGACAACGGTGAGCCACCAGATCACCATTCTTTCACCACGATCGGAGCCGGCCCCTCTTATGACTTGGTCCTGGCCCGTCGATCGGACTCGAAATCCGATGCGCGCAGTATTTACCTTTTGTTAACGCTCGCCAAGCGCCTGACAGCAGGTTTTATTGAGTATGTCGCGGCGCGCGAACAAGTCACGAATCCGTCACAGACTCGCTGCGTGGGCGGCAGTCACATCACTGCGCCGATTTGCCAGGGCACAAACTCAAGCCCACCATAGCCGAGTTCCTCGCTCTTGCTCTTCTTGCCGGAGGCAACATCGAGCAGACAATCGAGGATTTCCGCGCCCTTCTGCTCGACCGACGACGCGCCTGTAGCGATCGTCCCGCAGTTGATGTCGATGTCGTCCCGCATGCGATCGTAGACGGCCGTATTCGACGAAAGCTTGATCGACGGCGATGGCTTGCAACCATAGGCGGAGCCTCTCCCGGTTGTAAACGCGATCATGGTCGCGCCGGAGGCGACCTGCCCCGTCGCGCTGCACGGATCAAACCCGGGACTGTCCATGAACACCAACCCGCGCGACTTGAGTGGCGCGGCGTATTCGATCACGTCGTTGAGTTGCGAGGTGCCGCCCTTGGCCACGGCGCCCAGCGACTTCTCGAGAATTGTGCTCAGTCCGCCGGCCTTGTTTCCCGGCGACGGATTGTTGTCCATCTCGACGCCATGCTTGGCCGTGTAGTCTTCCCACCACTGGAGGCGCTCGCAGAGCTTTGCCGAGACCTCGGGCGAGCGACTGCGCGCCAACAGCAAATGTTCCGCGCCGTAGATCTCGGGTGTCTCCGACAGAATGACGGTGGCTCCCAGCGCGACGAGCCGGTCTGAGGCGTTGCCCAGAGCCGGATTGGACGTCACCCCGGACCATGCGTCCGAGCCGCCGCACTGCAGACCCAGAACGATCTCGCTGGCGGGAATCGGTTCGCGGCGCATTCGTTTGAGTTCGGGCAGCATGGCGCGCAAGTGTTTCAGCCCTTCCGCGATTGCGAGCCTGGTCCCGCCAACATCTTGAATCGTGAAAGTGTGGAAGGCACGCCCGTCACGCATGCCATGTTCGTCGCGCAGTCGATCGATCTGCAAGACTTCGCAGCCAAGACCCACGAGCAGGATCGCGCCGAAGTTTGGATTGGCGGCGGTGCCCCAAAGTGTGCGGCGCAGAATGTCGAATCCTTCCCCGCTACCAGCCATGCCGCATCCGCTCGCATGCGTGATCGGTACGATGCCATCGACATTGTCCAGGCCGTCGAGGAGCCCCGCCTTCTCCGCTGCCTCGGCGATGTGACGCGCGACCGTCGCAGAACAGTTGACGCTCGTCAGGACCCCAATGTAGTTGCGCACGCCCGCTCGCCCGTCTGGTCGGCGATAGCCCATGAAGCTCCGCGGCCGTTCGCTGCGCTGCCGACTTCCGCTCACTTTGTCTGCGCTGGCGCGCAAATTCGACATCGCCAGGTTGTGGACGTGGACATGTTGACCGGGTGCGATGTCGGCGGTGGCAGCGCCAATCACTTGACCGTATTTCCGAACAGTAGCGCCGGCTGATATAGGCCGTGTGGCAATCTTGTGGCCCACTGGGATCGTGTCACACGCTACGATACCTTCGCCTTCGACCCGCGCACCCTTGGCGATGCGCCCGGCCGCAACCACGACATTGTCATCGGGATGCAGCCTGACGACATCAGCCTTCACCTCTAATACAGTGGCCAAGAAGGCGGACCTCAAATTGACATGCTAGTATGGACGTTTCACCGGGATATTTCTAGTATTCGGCTGCTAACTTGGGGTTGTAACATTTCACAATGAGCCAAATCATCGTTGATGAGAGAGATATCTCCAAGACCGACCGGGTCTATGAGGTGTTGCGCCGGCGGATTCGCGAGCTTGCGCTGGCGCCCGGCGCGCCGTTGCGGAAGGAGGAAATCGCTCTCGAATTGGGCGTATCCCGCGCGCCCGTCAGCGACGCCATCAGTCGCCTGGCTGAAGAAGGTCTGATCGACGTCTTTCCCCAACACGGCAGTTTTGTCGCGCTGATCCGCTCATCGGATGTGCGTGAAAGTCTCTTTGTTCGCACGGCCCTGGAAGTCGAGGCCATGCGCCGTCTCGCACCCGTTGCAAATCCCCAGACCCTCGCTGTCCTCGACGCCAATCTCGCAGCACAGGTGGACGCGCTCGCGAAGGGTAACCTCGAGCACTTCTATGACCTCGACGAGGCGCTCCATGCCGCGATGTTCGGCGCCATCGAAACGCCGCGGGCATTGCGCTTGCTTGAGGCCGCCCGCGCGCCGTTGGATCGCGTGCGCCGCCTGGCGCTGCCCGATCAGGGGCGGCCCGAACAGACGCTTGCAGAGCATCGCGCGCTCGTGGAAGCGATCCGTTCCGGCGACGGCGAATATGCAGCCGCGGCGATGCGTGCGCATCTGACGATGGTTGGTCGTGCGATCGAATTGAAGCTGCCGGAGATCGAAGCAATTCACGGCTAGAGCGCGCCGGCGCTCGAACCGAAGGGTGATGTCATGACCGCCTCTTCGCTGCCCGATGAAGTCATCCCGGCCGACAAATATCGCGGCACCCTTGTCGGCCGCGTCTGGGTAGACGGTCCGCTGGCCGGCCCGCGCACGGTCATTGCTCGCGACGACGGTCTCTTCGATCTTTCAACGCTCGCGCCAACGCTCTCGGATTTGTTCGACTTTCCTCAGCCGGCAACGAGCGTGAGAAACCACGAGGGTGAACGTCTTTGCACATTGGCCGAAGCGCTTGAGCGCGGCACGTTGCTCGCGCCTTGCGACCTGCAGGCCATCAAGGCAGCCGGCGTCACATTCGCCGATAGCCTGATCGAACGCGTCATCGAGGAACGCGCCAAAGGCGATGCGGCTGCGGCCGTGCGGCTCCGCCGCGAGCTGTCAGAAGCGTTCGGCGGCAGCCTCAACCGGCTGAAGCCCGGCTCGCCCCAGGCCGAAGAAGCCAAAGGCGTGCTTATGCGCAGTGGCTTGTGGTCGCAGTATCTCGAAGTCGGCATCGGGCCGGACGCTGAGGTCTTCACAAAAGCCCAACCGATGTCGGCGGTCGGTTGCGGTGCCAAAATCGGATTGCATCCCAAGTCGCATTGGAACAATCCCGAACCCGAGATCGTGCTCGCCGTCAGCAGCCGTGGCGAAATCGTCGGCGCCTCCCTTGGAAACGATGTGAACTTGCGTGATTTCGAGGGGCGGAGCGCTTTGTTGCTCTCGAAGGCCAAAGACAACAATGCCTCGTGCGCCATTGGACCCTTCGTTCGCCTGTTCGACGAGACGTTTTCGCTGGATGACGTGCGCAACGCAGACGTGCGGCTCGAAGTGCAGGGCCTCGATCAGTTCAGCACGCACGGAACCAACTCCATGCGCATGATCAGCCGCGATCCGGTCGATCTCGTCGCGGCGACCATCGGGAAGGAACATCAATATCCCGATGGCTTGATGCTCTTCCTGGGCACGATGTTCGTGCCCAACGCGGACCGGCACGAGGCGGGCAGCGGTTTCACGCACGTCGAAGGCGACACCGTCAAGGTTTCGTCCGCCAAGCTCGGTACACTCATCAACACCGTCACGACATCAGACCGCGCGCCGCCCTGGCAGTTCGGTACGCGCGCACTGATGCGCTCGTTGGCACGGCGCCGACTTGTCTAGACGTTCATATATCGGAGACCAAAAACGACAACCAAGGGAGAATTGGGCGATGGCGAAAGTAGTTTGTGTTCTCTATGACGACCCGATCGACGGCCCACCGAAAAGCTACCCGCGAGACGATCTGCCGAGGCTCGCGCATTACCCGAATGGTCAGACGCTCCCGACACCGAAAACGATCGACTTCAAACCCGGCACGCTCCTGGGCAACGTGTCGGGGGAATTGGGCTTACGCAAATTTTTGGAAGACGCCGGCCACCAATTCGTCGTGACCTCCGACAAGGACGGCGCGAATTCGCGTCTCGACCGCGAACTCGCCGATGCTGAAATCGTGATTTCGCAGCCCTTCTGGCCCGCCTACCTGACCGCGGAGCGCATCGCCAAGGCGCCGAAGCTGAAACTTGCCATTACGGCCGGCATCGGATCCGACCACGTCGACCTGCAGGCGGCCATCGACGCGAAGATCACGGTTGCCGAGGTCACCTACTGCAACAGCATCAGTGTCGCCGAGCATGTGGTGATGATGATCCTCGGGCTGGTGCGAAACTACATCCCATCCTATCAGCACGTCGTGACCGGCGGTTGGAACATCGCGGATTGCGCCGCGCGTTCCTATGATCTCGAGGCGATGCAAGTCGGCACGGTCGGCGCGGGACGCATCGGCCTTGCCGTTCTGCGCCGTCTGAAACCGTTCGACGTCAAGCTTCACTATACGGACCGCCATCGCCTTCCGGAGACAACGGAGAAGGAACTCGGCTTGACCTATCACGCCAAGCCCGAGGATATGGTGAAGGTCTGCGACGTCGTCACCATCAATTGTCCTCTGCATCCCGAAACGGAAAACCTGTTCGATGAAGCGATGATTGCTCGCATGAAGCACGGGGCGTATCTTGTGAACACGGCGCGCGCCAAAATATGCAACCGCGATGCGGTCGTGCGCGCGCTTGAATCGGGTCAACTCGCCGGCTACGCAGGCGATGTGTGGTTTCCCCAGCCCGCGCCTAGAAATCATCCCTGGCGCGGCATGCCGCATCACGGAATGACGCCGCATACGTCGGGCACATCGCTTTCCGCGCAGGCGCGCTACGCTGCCGGCACGCGCGAAATCCTGGAATGCTGGTTCGAGAAGCGACCGATCCGCGAGGAATATCTGATCGTGGATGGCGGCAAGCTGGCGGGAGCCGGAGCGCATTCGTACAGCCCCGGCAACGCCACCAAGGGCTCGGAAGAGGCGGCCAAATTCAAGAACTGAGTTCGGGCAATTGCCGACGGTTACAGCGCGATGACTTTTCCGTCCGCAACATAGATGAGCGCGCGCTCTCCGCTTGCCGCGCGAAATTCGTCGACCCACGGCATCGTCTCGGGCTTTTGTCGGCGAACGGGTGCCAGCTGGAATTCCATTGGGAACGCGAGCCTGGTCTGTTTCGTTGAATTCGGGGCCGTGTAGTGCAGCGTCTCGGAGTGATGAAACGTTGCTCCACCCATCTTGAGCGGGCAAGCCACGGCCGTCGAAGTATCGATCGGGTCTTTCACGGTGAGAACATTGTGTGCGGGCGCATCTTCATGGCGATGGGCCAGCAAACCACGCCGATGCGAGCCCGGAATGAACTGCATGGCGCCCATTTCGATACTCACGTCTTGCAAGGGGAGCCAGACTCCCAAGGCGCAATAGTCGAGTTCGGGCTGCCAATAGGCATGGTCCTGGTGCCAAGATGCGGCTCGACCGCCGGGCTTCTTCTGGATCATGTGGCCCCAGCTGCTGAGGTCTTTCTCCTCGACATCGAGGAGTGCCGCGGCAAAGCGCTTGGCATTGCGCCGAAACTGCGTGTTGAGAATTTCCGGGAAATACATTTCCGGGAAGAATGCTTGCGTCAGTCGCGCAACAGGTTGACCGGGAATGGGCGTACCGGATCGATCAAGCGGCGAACCCGGTTTCCCGGCATACTCTTCCGAGAAAATGAACTCGAATATTCTCCGCAACCAAACGATTTCCTCGTCGGTTGTGATGCGCTCGACCGCAAGGAAACCGTTTTCCCGGAAGAATTTGATCTCCTGCTTGGAGGGCGTACATTCGTAAGAAACGGACGGCGGAGGGCCAAATCGATCGTCTGTCATAGCTAGAATGTTAGCTTCCGACGGGCGGCTGTCAAGCTCGTTAGTCCTCGAGCACCAGGGGCAGCGCGTTAGCGTCAGCGACCCAGCGCGCGATGGTCGATTCTGGAGGTACCGAACGCACGAGCTGCAATTCGACATTCTTTCGTCTGAGCGCCTTCACCAAGAGGCTGGCATCCTGTTCGCGTAACAGGCGCACATTACCCGCACCCACGGCTTCCAGAAGCAATGCGTGCGGTTCAATCAAGCCCGTAATTCGGCACAAGTCCGCAATTCGCGCGAGCCGGAGCACTACAGCGCTCTCCCAGGCGGTCAAGTCGGCAAGGCGCTGTCGCAATGGCGCGGTCGCGGCCTGAGGCAGAAGCTCGTCCGTCGTCCCGATGCCCATGGTTTCGAGCTTTTCGGCAACATCGGAAGGCACGGATTCAAGATTGCTGAGCTTCACAGGCATGCGCCGACGGGTCCCTTGCGCACAACTAGCAGATTCGTCTCCACTGCCGCATCTGATATGTTAGCAAAGCTCATATTCTCAAAGCACCCCGGAAGGATTGAACGATGCCGCGACTGTCGAAGGCGTTGGTGACGACGGGCGACGCCGGGTTTGCGTTGGCAGACGTCGAACTCGGTGAGCCGCAGAGAGACGAGGTGCTGGTACAAATCATGGCCAGCGGAGTGTGCCACACAGACCTCGACATGCTGAACCGTCGCTTCGCTCACGTCATGGGCCACGAGGGTGCTGGCACGGTTCTTCAGTGCGGATCCGGTGTCGATCATGTCGGTCCGGGAGACCCTGTCGTTCTCAACTGGGCCATTCCGTGCGGCGAATGTTTCCAATGCCGCAGAGGGGCGGAAAACATCTGCGCTCAGCGTCCACATGTGCCGCATGAACGACGAAGCTTCAATGGGAAGCCGCTCTATGCCTCCTTCGGTCTGGGAACGATGGCGACGCATACCGTCGTTCCCAAACAGGCTGTCGTCAAAATCGACGTCGAGATTGCCTTCCCGTCCGCGGCACTGCTTGGTTGCGGTGTGATGACCGGTTTCGGTTCGGTAACGAACGCCGCAAAGGTCAAGCCCGGAAGCTCCGTCGTCGTACTCGGAACCGGAGGCGTCGGCCTATCCTGTATCCAGGGCGCCGTTCACGCCTGCGCCGGCATGATCATTGCCGTCGACATCAATCCAAAACGACTGGAGTTGGCCCGCCAGTTCGGCGCGACGCACACATTGCTTGCATCCAAGGATGATGCCGGCCTGATCGGAGCATCCAAGCAGGTGAAGACACTGATCGGCCGTGGCGCCGATTACGCGTTCGAGTGCACGGCGGTACCCGAACTCGGCGCGGCGCCGCTCGCGATGGTCTGCAATGGCGGCGTCGCGATTGCCGTCAGCGGTATCGAGCAGGTCGTGCCGATCGACATGCAGTTGTTCGAGTTCGACAAGCTCTACATGACGCCGCTCTACGGGCAGTGCCGGCCATCAATCGATTTTCCCATGCTGCTTTCGCTCTACAAGCAAAAGCGGTTGAAACTGGACGAAATGGTCACGCGGACTTATCCGCTCTCGAGGGAAGGATTGACCGAGGCCTTCGAGCATATGCGCCAGGGCGTCAACGCCAAGGGCGTGCTCATCCCTTAGCCTGGCCTACCGTCCCATTCGTAAAGACAGTCGAGAAGTTCAAGACGTTCTCGGCGATCCAACGTCTTCGGCGCGATCTCGGCATCGAGATGCAGGATCGACTTGTCCGAACCATAAGTCGGCCAAGTCTCCTGTCCCGCTCCGTTGGGATCGCCCGTCCGCGCGAAATTGACCCAAAAGTCGGCGATACGTTCCGACAGGATGCGATCGGCTTCCTGATAAGGCCGCGGTTTGGAATCCAGCGTGCCGAAGACATACTCGATCTCGCAGGCATGCGCTGCGCCGAATGGACTATCGGGCGGACAGCGGTCGAATTGATAGACGAAAACCGGAGCGCTCTTGCTGTGTCGCTCGGCCCACTTCCAGGTCGGATACGTCATCGTTCGATCGCTGGTGAGCGCGACCGCGGATTCAAGCGCACTTCCCGATTCATACGCAGAGAGCAGTGAGTCGGCGCGCGCTCCAAAGCGGCGTTCGACAGACTGGCGAAAGGCTTGCGCGTCGAATTTCTCGCCGGCTGCCCGCATGTAACCCATTTCCTCCTTGTTCCATCCCGTGAGGAGCGGGACGGGAGACTGCTGGCCCAGCGCAAATACTTTGTCGACCTCGGGCAGGACGTGCCCGTCGAGGCAGGGCTGAAAACGTTTCGAGGTGTCCGACAGCCAAGTATCGAGGAGAAACCTTGCCGAGCGCGATTTCAGTTCTGCAAGCGAATGGGCGCCCGCCTTGCGCATGAATTCGATGCCACGCTGCTTGTTTTCCAGAAGAGAGAGCGGTCGCATGGCATGCGGTTCCGGCATGAAATAGGCGCAGCTCTGACCCAACGCGCGTTGAAAGAGGCCTTTTGACAGCGGCGAGGCCATCAGCGCGCTGACCGAGCAGGAGCCCGCCGATTCTCCCGCCACGGTGATGCACTGTGGATCACCGCCGAATGCCGCGATGTTCTCGCACACCCACTTCAAGGCGGCGATCTGATCGAGCAAGCCGAAATTGCCTGATAGGCCGGACTCCGATCGCAGTTCGGGATGTGCGAAAAAGCCTAAGACCCCGAGCCGATGGTTGATAGTCACGACGACCGCACCGCGTCGTGCGAGCTTCTCGCCGTTGTAGCGCGGCTCGGTCCCCGAACCCGCCCAGAACTCGCCGCCATGGATCCAGAAAATTACGGGCAGCTTCGCGCCGTCCACGCAATCCGGCGTCCACACATTGAGATAGAGACAGTCTTCGCTCTGGTTCGGATTGTCCGGCTCGAGTTCGCCATAGGGTGCGTGCTGCAGGCACCTTGGTGCGGCGCGCTGCGCGTCTCGGATGCCGGCCCATTGCGGCGCGGATCCGGGCGCGCGCCAGCGCAACTCCCCCGTCGGCGGCGGCGCATAAGGAATCCCCAGGAATTGGCTGACCCCGCTCAGTGGATCGCGGCGTCCGCGGAGCATCCCGACAGCCGTATCGACGATGATCGTCAAGCGAACACGCTGGCGATGTTAGTGTCCCACCGCAAAATCGTTATTTGCCCGATCTTTGCCGCGCACCAGCCAGAGCGGACGTTGCGAGAAATCCAGCACTTGGTTGTTCGCGATGCGCGTGGGCGGAAGCGAACGATCGAAATGCGACGTTGCCGGCATGTAGCGGATGGCGTAGCCGCAGCGCCGCTTGTTGGAATGGTTTGCATTGGAACCATGCACCACCATCGCGTGGTGCAACGAAATTTGCCCGGCTTCAAGTTTGATGTCGACGGCACTGGCTTCGTCGATCGCGCTTTTTGTCAGACCCTGATTCAGCGCCAAGCCGGCTTCGTCGGTCGACTCGTGTGGCAGCAGTCCACCATTGTGTGTGCGCGGGATCACGCGCAGGCAGCCATTTTCGACCGTCGCCGGATCGATTGCGATCCACACCGTGACCGTCGCCAACGGGCGCATCGGCCAATATTGCCCGTCTTGATGCCAGGGAATCGCCATGCCATCGCGAGCCGGCTTTGAGAACACCTGGCTTCCCCAGAGAATGAGATCCGGACCGATCAATTGTTCCACAATGTCCAGCAGATCCGGGTTGGTGGCGAATTCGAGAAGTTCGTCGCGGCCGCGCACGCCGGTGTCCTGGCTCTTCTTGATATGGGCACCGACGAGCTGTTCGGGCCGCACGTCGGCGTTCGCGTCGATCAACGCTTCGACCGATTGACGCAACTCGGTCAGAATTTCCGTCGGCAAACGGTAGCGCGGCGTGACATAGCCGTTCGCGTGATACGCGCGGACTTCCTCATCGCTCAGCAGATGTCGTTTCATGCCAGCTCCGCTGGAGCGGCCCGTAAAATGTCAGGGGCCTGTCCATCGCAAGATAATGCCATATATTCCGGCAAAATGACAGTACTAACATGTTAGATTCATGCTCGGGACTAGGTCAGAAGACCGCCCAGCAGCACATATTTGATCTCGAGAAAGTCTTCGATGCCGTACTTGGAGCCCTCCCGGCCGATGCCGGACTGCTTCATGCCGCCGAACGGCGCGACCTCGGTCGAGATGATTCCCTCGTTGATGCCGATGATTCCGTATTCGAGCGCCTCGGCAACGCGCACGACGCGGCCGACGTCACGCGTATAGAAATAGGCGGCGAGACCGTATTCGGTGGCGTTGGCGATGCGGATTGCTTCCGCCTCATCCTTGAAGCGGAAGAGCGTCGCGACGGGCCCGAAGATTTCCTGGCGCGCGATCTCCATGCTTTCGCTGACATCGGTCACTACGGTTGGCTGGAAGAACGTCCCGCCTAAGGCGTGACGTCTGCCGCCTTGCACGATCCGCGCACCCTTTGAAGTCGCCTCGCCCAACAAATGTTCGACCTTCTCGACCGCCGCCATGTTGATGAGCGGTCCCTGCATGACGCCTTCGTCGAACCCATTGCCGACGGCGAGCTTGCTCACACGAGCGGCAAGCTTGGCGGCGAAGGGTTCATAGACCTTTTCCTGAACCAACAGACGATTGGCGCACACGCACGTCTGACCCATGTTGCGGAATTTCGAGATCATCGCGCCATCGACAGCTGCATCCAAATCGGCATCGTCGAAGACGATGAACGGCGCGTTGCCGCCGAGCTCCAGCGACACCTTCTTCACGGTTGACGCGCTTTGCGCCATCAAGATCTTTCCGATCTCGGTCGAGCCTGTGAATGTGAACTTGCGGACCAGCGGGTTTTGCGTCAGCTCCAGGCCGATCTTCGCGGCTTGCTTCGATGTCACGACGTTGAAAACGCCTTTTGGAATTCCCGCCCGATGCGCCAGCTCCGCCAGCGCTGTCGCAGAGAGCGGCGTTTCGGATGGCGGCTTGATGAGGAACGTGCAGCCGGCGGCCAGGGCCGGCGCGGCCTTGCGCGTGATCATCGCGTTGGGAAAATTCCACGGCGTGATCGCGGCAACGACACCGACCGGTTCCTTGAACACGAGAATGCGCTTGCCCGGCGCGAATGTCGGAACGACATCGCCGTAGAGCCGCTTGCCCTCCTCGGCGAACCACTCGATGAATGACGCGCCATAGGCGACTTCGCCGCGGGTTTCCGCGAGCGGCTTGCCTTGTTCAGCGGTCATCAGGCGGGCCAGGTCTTCCTGGTTGGCCATGATGAGCTCGAACCATTTGCGCATCAGGCCGGCGCGTTCCTTTGCGGTTTTCGCACGCCATGCCGGCCATGCCGCATTTGCCGCTTCGATTGCGCGCCGTGTGTCGGCTGCATCGAAATTGGCGACCTCCGCCAGAACGTCTCCCGTCGCTTTGTTCGTGACTTGGAAACGGTCGCCGGAGCCGGCCGCAACCCAGGAGCCGTCCACATAAGCGTCGGCGCGAAGCAGCGTCTCGTCCTTCAATTTGAGCATCGGATTATCCTTTCGCCGTCAGGCACGTCTCTCGAGAGAGCTTAACAGGCTTGCGCCGCTCATCAGATGATTTCGAGATAGTCGCGCTCGGGAAGAGAGGGGAACTTTGCCGTCGGCAGCGTCTGATACCAAAAGGCAACGGACGCAATGTCGTCCTGCAACGGCAAGTATTGGCGGTCTTTGTGCGTGCGCCAGCCCAATGCCTGAATCGTCACCTTCAAGTCGGACTTGAACCGAACGGGATCGGTGATGTGCCAGCGATACATGCCGAAGCGTTGCTGCGAGCGATAAACACCGTCAGGACGTATCACTTGCGGCAGTCCGGCATAAGGCGTGGTGAATTCGACATAAGCCGGTTCACCGCCCAGGCCGAGGGATTTGTTGATCCCACCGGGATCGAAATTGTAGGCGCCGCAAAAATAATCTTCGGTACCGGTTCCGCAGATGGTCGGAAAATCCTTGTCGCCGTCGATGAAGAACTTGATCTCGCCTTCGCCCCACCAACCGCCATTGTTGACGCCCCACGCCATATAGGTTCCGACGAATTGTCCGCGGCCCTTCACACCGTCGAGGATCGTGTACACCTCCTTGTAAGGTAGAGGATTGGTGCGGCGGAACTGGGCATGAAAATAGGCGCACTCTTCCGGCACTTCGCAGAGCGTGTAGTTGATCTGGTAATAGACGTAGATCTGCTCATCGCTGAGGTTCTGCATCGTGAAGCGGGCGCGCTTGCGGAACGGCATGTCCCAATAGCAATTGAAGGCGCGGCCGGGATTGACGCAAACCGCGAGTGACGAGACTTGCGCGTAGGTCTCCCAACCGCAGGCAAAGAAGTCGCCTGCCGGGCACTCGATCGACGGCTGTTCCTGATCGTCCCAATAGACGCGCAGAATGGTGTGCCGCCAGCGGCCGCGCGCCAGCGTCATCCAGATCTGCTGGATCGCGCCCTCCCCTTCGATATCGGCGAGCGTGAAGGTCTGACCAGGATCGATCACGATGTATGGCGAAACCTTCCAACCCTGTCCCAGTCCTCGGGCCGCGTTGGCCGCGGGGCCGTCGGTGGATTTGCCGCCCTCGCCCTTCGCTCCGGTAAAATTTTCCGGACTGATCGAGCGTGATTCGGCGTCTGAAATGCGAGAGAGATTGCCCAGATGAGACCCAAGGCCAGAGAATTTCGCCATCGTGTTCAACTATCTCCCCAATGCGCTGCCGTCACGCATGACTCCATGGTGATGGCTATGCTTGTGATCAAGCGGTGGAAGTCAGACTTCAGGGCCTACCGGCTCGGCGGCACGATCTTCTTGCCGGTCTTTTGATTGACGTAGAATTTCCAGGGATAGTGATCGCCTTCGCCGCCGGCGCCGACCTCCTGCATATGATTGGAGACGGCCTTGCGCCACGTGTCGGACGTATTTGCGGTCGTCATGTGCGGCGTGTTGGAATGGTGGAACGTGACGCTGCCGCGCCGGATCGGACAAACGACGGTGCGCTTTTCGTCCGGCTCGCAGGTCAGAAGATCGCTCGCCATGCCTTCGACCGGATGATGCTTCAACACATCGCCTTTGTGGCCGCGGTCGATGAAGTGCATGCAACCGTTCTTCTCGGTCACATCCTGTAGTGGAATCCAGCAGGTTGCGCCCTTGTTGCGCAGATTGCGGCCCCAATAGCCTTCATCCTGGTGCCAGTAGGTCGGCGTGCTTTTGCCCGGCGGCTTGCCGAGGAACTGGTCGTACCAGAATTCGAGCTTCAATCCGGTCAGTTCGGAACCGAACGCGACCAGCCATTTGCGATAAGCGGCTTCATCGGCCTCGGCCCAGACCAGAGAGGGCGATGATTGCACGATCCGGAACGAGCGGTTCTCCCTGTCTTCCTTGGCATCCCATGCCCAGTCGTAGGCGAGTTTTTCCTTCTGGGTCAGGATCAGGTCGCAATAATGTTCGAGTTCGTCGAGGTCCTTCTGCGGAATGGCGTCTTCGACAACCAGCCAGCCATGTTGGTTGAAGAACTCGATCTGTTCGGCGGTGGCGTGGGGGTAAAGCATCCGGATTCCCAATGAACGCGGTTTGACGACCGCTGCAAGCGGTGAACGATGTAACATGTTAGAACTGCATAGATACCACGTCAACTCTTGCCAATCGGCGAAAATTTTCGCATGCTAGAATGTCAATGAGGGTCACCATGCTCGCCTGCCTTCGATGGGAGTCCCATGTCTGAACCGTTCCGCATGACCCATGACGAACTGAACAAGCTGAACGAAGACGGCTATGTCGTGCGCGAAAACGTGTTCACCGTCGCAGAGTGTCGTCGCATGGCCGAGGATGTGGAGCAGCTCGAGCGTGACTGCCTCGCGGCCAAGCGCAACTCCAAGATCGTCTACGGCAGCTACATGTTCGAAATCCAGCGCGAACTGCAGCTCGCCGTGAAGTGGGAACCGAACAATCCCGACGTCGTACAAGGGATCGAACCCTTCGCCCATATCAGCAAGCCGCTGTTGGATTGGGCTCACGATCCGAGGCTGTGGAATCCATCCAAGGACGTCGTCGGCCAGGACGAATTGAGCCTGTTCACGGAGAAGACGACGATGAAACGCGCCCACACGGGCGGCACGATCGTCCTCCATCAGGACTATCCCTACTGGCGCAATATGACCAAGGTCGCTCACAAGATCATGACGGCGTTGATTTATCTGGACGATGCGACCGTCGAAAATGGTTGCCTTGAAGTTTCGCCGGGCAGCCATCGCGACGGCATGCGCATGGGCCGCAAAATGGTCGATGGTTTCGGCTCCAACGAATTGGACGAAGCCAAGTTCGACATGCACACCTTGATCCCGGTCGAAGCACCGGCCGGTACCGTGGTGTATTTCGGCGCCTTTCTCGTCCATCGTTCGCTGCCCAACCGCTCGGCGGCCGACCGACGCGCCCTTCTCTATTCCTATCAGCCGGGAGGCTATCCAAGCGGTGTCGAGATCAATCGCCTGCTCGCCAAGGCGCGCCAGCAGCAGTCGGTCGCCGCGCAATAAGGAAACGCACATGTCTGCTCAACTCGACGAACTCATGGCGCGACGTCCCAGGCGGGAACTGAAAGTTGAACTTCCCGAATCGCGCGTGAAGGATTTCTGGGAACTCGGCTTCACGCTGATCGAGCGCATCACCACCGACGAAGAAGTCGAGTGGCTTCGCGACGTCTATGACCTTTTGTTTTCCGGACAGCTCGAGCTTCTGCCGGGCGCACTCGTCAAGGACGTCATGACCAGGATGGACGAACAGCGCGGCGATCGGATCGGCCAGATCCTGCGCCCGGAATATTTCATTCCCGAGCTCAAACAAACGCAGTTCTTCAAGAACAGCAACGCCATCGCCAAACAGATCCTGGGTCACGACGCGGCTCTCGAGGTTTGGGGACATATGGTGCGCAAAGCGGCGCGCAATCCCGACGTCGTTCCATGGCATCAGGATGAAGGCTATTGGGACCCGAGCTTCGACTACCAATCCTTCGGCTGCTGGATGCCACTCGATCCGGCCACGGTCGAAAGCGGCTGCATGGAGTTCCTTCCCCGCTCGCACAAAGGTCCGGTGCGCCGTCACGGCTACATGGATGGAGACGCACGCATTACGACGTTGATCCTCGAGGAAGAGATCGATACGTCCGGCGCCGTGCCCCAACCCGTGCCGATCGGCGGCGCTTCGATCCATCACAATCGCACGCTGCACCATTCGGGACCGAACACGACCGACCGAGTGCGCCGTGCCTATGTCAACGAGTGGCAGATCACGCCGGTGAAACGCGACGTGCCTTACGAACGCGCCTGGTACTGGGGCCGCCAGAAGGCGATGCGCGAGCACAACAACAAGCTCGTGGTGGCGTGATTGGACGGTGATGGCGCATCTCCGCCATCCTAGGGAAAAACATTCGTTCCTATACGACGATGCTTCGACAACGGAATTGTGCGTCGATTTTTCAGATTTCTTCTTTTATCCTCCCCCTGCAATCTCATATGCGCATTTTGCCGTCGATTTTGAGGATCAATTCGTTCCCGCGATTCCACAGCGCTTGTTCGTTTTTGAGTTTTCGCACCCTCTCCCTCGCGCAGAATGCGCTCGCCTCGTAGCGCAAGAGCAGACTCATTTGGGAAGTGATGTATGTGTAAACAAGGGCTGAGGATCACGATCTCGTCAGGTGGAAAAGCTAACGCGCATTGCGCTCGCGGAGTTGGGCCTGGATGCGCAACAGTTCGCTCTTGCTGATGCGATAGCGCGACATCGCAAAGGCCGACAGCGCCGAAATTGCAGCAGCGCCGGGTCCGGCAATGAGACCGAGCATGACGATCGAGTGCGGGGAGACGACCTGGTTCGGATGGTCGGCAAGGTCGCTCGGGAAGTGGATGATGTAATCCAACGCAAACCCGGCAAAAAGCGAACCGATGCCGAGCGCGGCCTTGCCGGAAAAAGACAGCGCCGCGAAATAGAGTCCCTCGCGTCTGACACCGAACAGAAGGTCGTGCTCGTCCGTCGCATCGACCATCATGGCGTTGAACGAAATGAAGATGTTCGTCAGCACCACCGCCTGGATAAAGAAGAAGGCGCACAGGATCGCGTAGAGGAACGGGCCATTCTCTGGGAGCGCGTCGATGATGCGCAGTACGGGCGGGGCAAAAAGCAGCGCGCAGACGATCACGATCCCCCAGGTGCAAACATCTTTTTTCTCGAAGCGATGAATCAGGAATGCGCAGACCGGAATGCCGGCGAAGTAGCCGATGTTCTGCGCGATCAGCACGGCCTGGATCGTCGCGGGCTTGATCTTCCAGAAGTAAGTGAAGTTGTGCACGCCGAGGCTGATCGCCGTGCCTTGTGCGATCCAGAAAACGACGATGGTCGCCAGCAGCATCAGGAACGAATGACTGCGGAAGACGTCGCGAAATTCTTCGAAGATGCGCGCCAGCGCCGAGCGGTCGGGCGGTTTGATGACGTACATCCGGTCGCGAACCGACATCGTGCCGAACGCGGACGTGAGGGCCGCCACGAACACGATCGCTCCGCACGTCCAACCAAAGGGTATGTAGGCGGAGCGCGAGAGTAGTCCTCCCGCGCCGCCCATGAAGACGCCGAAGCCGAGAATGACGGTCAAAAGATTGGCACTGATGTTGAAGAAGTTGCGATAGACCATCAATACGGAGCGGTCCGTATAGTCGCGCGCCAGTTCTGCGCCGAGTGCGATGTAGGGCAATATGAACGCCGAAAACGAAAAGCGCAGCACCAGAAGAACCGCGACCACGTAGCCGAAGAGCAGCGGCGTCGAATGAAACTTTGGAATGGTGAATATAAGGCCGAGCGACACCGCAAAGGGAACGGCTGAGGCGAGCATGAAGGGATGCCGTCTTCCCCAGCGCGAACGCGTGTTGTCGCTGATGTAACCGATGAGGGGATCAACGAACGCGTCGACCACCAGCGTCAGCGCCAGCGCCGTTCCGGCCAGCGCGCCGGAGAGACCGACAACCGCCGTCAGGTAGAAGAGCAGGAACTGGCCGAGCGCGATCCCGGTGACGGCATCGGCAAAATCGCCGGCCGAATAGACGGCCTTCTGCACCGGAGACAAAGGAAGGGCGCCGCCAACACTGGCGACGCCCCCCTTTTCCGCTCTGCTTAGCTCGATATCTTCAGCGAGGAGACCCGCCATCGCCACCTTTCCATCTAGAACGAACGCCCGATGCGAATGCCGAACTGGCGCCGCGCGCCGGCATAGTAGATGGGCGGAATATTCTGGATTGCGCCGACATACTGCTCGTCGGTGACGTTGGTCGCCCACAGGCTCGCCCACCAGGGACTGTCATCGATGTCGAGGCGAGCCTGGAGATTGAGCAGCGTGTGCGCCTTGATCGTCTCCAGCGAGCAACGGAAGAGATCCGCCTGATTGGTGCCGACATAAGAAACGTCGGCGCGCGGCGTGACGGTGAAGCCCGCGCCCGTATGAATGGCGTATTGCCCACCGATGTTGCCGGTGAACTCCGGCGAGAACGGCGCCTTCGACCCGGTCAGTGTCACGACCGGATTCTCCGTGTCGCAATTGTGTCCGAACGCGGCGGCTTCGGCCGCGGCGACGTTGTTGCCGATGAATGGCGGGGCAAAACTGAACATATTGATGACGTTCGAGAACCGGCCGATCGAGCTGTTCAGATACGCCGCGCCGAAGTCCATGGAGAAATCGCCCCAGTTGCCCTGGCCTCCCGCTTCGATGCCCCAGATCCTGCTTCGCGTCTCGGCATTTCTGGTCTCGCTGCCATTGACGATCCCGAGTCCGCCACCGCCGGTCGTGAAACCGAACACGGCCTGGTAGTTGCCGATATTTTCGTAATAGGCGTCGAGTTGCGTGCGCAAATGTCCGTCGAGGAGCGTGCTTTTCCAACCCACTTCGTATTCCCAGACTTCGACCGGCTTATACGGATCATGCGGCGGGAAGATGTTGATGCCCTTGACGGTATGGCCACGCGACGCCGAGACATAGGCAAAATCGTCGTCGGTCGGTTTCCATTGCAGCGCGATCTTGCCGTCGATGTAATCGCCGGATTCATGCTGCTTGCTTCCGCCTGGCGGATTGCCGAACGGAATGGTGGGAGGCGCGAACCCGAAGCCGAATGTGAAGTTCGTGAACTGCTCCTTGTGATTGTAGCTGTACCTAAGACCGGCCTCGACCGTCAGATCAGGCTGGATGTCGTATTGCACGTTGCCGAACACTGCGAGGTCATCCTCGACCTGGTGCCACGGCGACTGCAGCGCCGGAAAATCCGTTCCGAAACCCGGAAAGAATCCGGTGAAGGTAAAGCCATTTTTGCCGGTCGTGAGAAAATCCGGAATGTTGCTGACCTGGCGTTCGCCGAACAGACCCAGCACCCAGCGGAATTGCGTCTCTGCGGGCGAGACAAGATCGAATTCCTGCGAATAGAACCAGAAGTTGCCCTGGCTCTTGAAGGAGTTGTGCGGCGTCTGGAGCGTGGGGTCGACCGGCGGGAACGGTCCGCCGCCATTGGCGTCGAGATTGTTCACCGTGAAGATGTTCTGAATGCCCGTCAGCGACCGAAGCGTGATGCCGCCGTCGAAATGATACTTCATATCGACGACCTGCCGGATCGAGCGATCGACATAGGCCATGGGATCGTCGAGCTGGATCCTGAAGAGCGGCGCGCCGGCCGTGCTCACCGGGTTTCCGCCGTCATTCAGATAGCCGATGTCGGTCTTTGACAGAAACTCAAACGACGCATTGGGCTGCCAATAGATTCCGACGCGCGCATTGGCGACATCTTTCGTGCCGGGATGGCCTGTGAAGCTTCCCGTCAGGTGGTACCAGCTGTCGCGATTCAGGTAATTGAGAGAAACACGGATCGCCAATGTGTCGGTGATGGGAACGTTGACGGCGCCTTGCGCTTCGTATTCTGCCCACTCGCCGCCGCCGACCTGAACGTAGCCGGAAAAGCCATCCAGTGTCGGACTCTTGCTTCTGATGAACAGCGCGCCGCCCGATGCGCTCTGTCCGGCAAACGTGCCCTGCGGACCGCGCAGGACTTCGACGCCGTCGAGGTCGTAATAGGGTTCGTTCTGGAAATAGCCTGCCAGTGTCGGCACGCCGTCACGGTAGATCGCAACGCCGGAGGGGATTTCGACGTCGACTGCTTCGCGTCCCACGCCGCGCATGTTGAAGACGTTGGCAGAACCATAGTCGTTGATGGTGATGCCCGGCGCTGCGGTCTGGAGCGACGTCAGATTGTAGACGCCCTTTTTGACCAAATCGTCGCCGCTGAGCACCGTCGCCGCCAGCGTCGTCTTCTGAAGATCGACCGCGCGCCGTTCGGCCGTGACAACGACGAATTCGACCTTCGAATTGTCGGTCGCTGCGCTCGCCGCGCTGATGTTCGCCGTCCCGGCAAGTGTCAACGCGAGCGCAGATGCGCTCTTCAGAAACGCACGTGTGCAGAGCATATCGGTCTCCCCCCGAGGAAATAGATTTGCCACGTAATTTCAAAATATTGACATGTTAGTACGAGGGATAGCAAGCGAGATAGCGATGAACCTGCCGTATTTCCTAGATGATTGAACATTAACTCCTAGAAAAACCGATAGCTGAAATGCTAGAGTGTGGTCCAAACCACGCGGTCGAAAATTCTTTCGCAGGACTGTCGGGAGTGATTCGAACGACGCTCGGCGCGTGGCGGACCAGTCGGGAAACCGGCCCTGAGTCGGGTGCCATCGGATCAAGTTGGACGCGAATGACTGTCGCCTCAAATTCTCGGGTATTTTCGACGTCGCGGGGCGCAAAGCTCGCCTTTTCCGAGCTCGGACTGGGAACCGCGCCGCTCGGAAATTTCCTGGAAGCCTACACAGAAGAACAGTGCGACCTGACCATCGCTCGAAGCTGGGACGCCGGACTGCGCTACTTCGATACTGCGCCGCTCTATGGCCTTGGCCTGTCGGAGAATCGCGTCGGGCGCATCCTGAAGGAGAAGAAGCGGTCGGATTTCCTGCTGTCGACAAAGGTGGGCCGCCTGCTGGAGCCCTGCGCGCGGGGCGAGTCCAATGCCGGCATCTTCGTCAACACCCCGCAGCGGCGCTTCGTCTACGACTATTCCTATGACGGAGTCATGCGCTCCTTTGAAGCGAGCTTGAGCCGACTCGGCCTCGACCGCGTCGACATCTTGTTCGTTCACGACGTCGACGCTCCCAATCATGGAGGCCGCGAAGGTTCGGAGGCGCGCATTCAAGAACTGATGACGACGGGCGGCTGGCGCGCACTCGAGGAATTGCGCTCATCCGGCGTTGTCGCCGCAATCGGCGCCGGCGTGAACGAGTGGCAGCCTTGCGCCCGCCTGCTGGAACTTGCAGATCCCGATCTCTTTCTTCTGGCAGGGCGTTACACGCTCCTGGAGCAAGAGCCGCTCGACACGCTCTTTCCCCAATGCGCCGCGCGCGGTACCGGAATTGTTCTCGGCGGTCCTTACAATTCGGGCGTCCTGGCCGGCAAATCGACCTTCAACTACGGCAATATTCCAGCCGACGTCGCCACGCGCGTGCGCGCGTTGGCTGCGGTCTGCCGCACATTCGACGTTGAGCTCCGCCACGCCGCACTGCAATTCGCCTCGGCCCACCCACTCGTCGTCAGCGTCATCCCGGGTGCCGTGAGCGTGGCCGAAGTCGACGACAATGTCGCCTCATTGGCTCAGCCGATCCCCGGCGCTCTGTGGTCCGAGCTGAAGGAGCGCGGCCTGTTGCATCCCGACGCTCCGGTACCGTCATGAATCACGTAACGCAGACAGATTGAGAGAGAAGACATGCAGTTTCGACCACTCCCTGCGGCATCCTTCGAGACAGACATCGGCGAGAACGAGATCACGTTCTATTCCGAGAACGGGTATCTCTCCGTTCCGCGCGTGACCACCGACGAGGAATTGGCGTGGCTGCGCGAGGTCTATGATCAGCTTCTCGCCATGGCGCCGACCGGCTATCTCGATGGCATCTTCGATCTCTCCAGGCCATACGGCACCACGGACGTGCCGAAGCTCGGCCAGCTGCTCCTGCCTGAGCGGATGGTGCCGCAGATTCGCCAAACTGTTTTTTGGCGCAACGCCCATCGGATCGCGTCTCGTTTGCTCGGCGTCACGCCGACGAAAGTCGAGAGCTGGGGCCATTTGATCTTCAAGGGCGCCGACAGCCCGGCCGAAACGCCCTGGCACCAGGACGAAGCCTATTGGGACGTGACGAAGGACTACAACGCGCTTGGCACCTGGCTCGCCTTGGATAATGTCGACACCAACAATGGTTGTCTCTGGTTCGTGCCGAAGTCGCATCGCGGCGAAGTGCTGCCGCATATGCATGGCGGCAACGATCCGAAAATTCACGTTCTGCAATTCAGCGAGCCGGTCGACACCAGTGCGGGCGTTCCGGTGCCGCTGTCCGCCGGCGGCATGACGTTCCATCACGCGCGCACGCATCACTATTCGGGCATCAACAAGACCAATCGTGTCCGTCGCGCCTGGGCCAACGAATTTCAGACCACGCCGGTCGCTCGCGCTGTGCCGAAGCACTATCCGTGGTGGGAGGAAGGGAAAAGGGTCTTGGCGGAGATGGAGAGGCGCCGATGAGCGACACCAAAACGCGATCCTATCGGCTGGACACGAAGGAAAAGCAGACGCTCGCACGCGACGGCTTCGTCGTGCGCGAACGGGCGTTCTCGCCGAGAGAATGCAAGACCATCGCGGACGATTGCGAGCAGCTTGGCGCCGAACTCCTGGCCGCCAAGCGCAACACCAAACACGTCGTCGGAAGCTACATGTTCGAACGACATGACGGGTATGGGATCAACATCAAGTGGGAACCGGATAGTCCCGACCTTCTCATGGGCGTCGAGCCGTTCGCCCATTTCAGCGAGGCCCTCAAGAATTGGGGCTATGACCCCAGGCTCGTCGATCCTTGCAAAGATGTGATGGGCGAAGAAGACATCGTGCTCTTCACCGAAAAAATCAACTACAAGCGCGCCAAGAAGGGCGGCCCGATCATTCTGCACCAGGACTATCCCTATTGGGCGGCGTTCACGCCCATCGCGTCGCGAGTTGTGACCGCGATGCTGTTCCTCGACGATGCCAATCGCGAGAGCGGCTGCCTCGAAGTCGCGCCAGGCACGCACGCAAAAGGCGAACAGAAGCGCTGGCAGACGACAGGACTAAGGAATCGCGAAATGGATTTAACCGCCTTCGATGCGAGTACGCTCATTCCGCTCGAGGTGCCGGCCGGGACGGCGGTCTATTTCAATTCCTTCCTGGTGCACCGCTCGCAACCGAACCGGTCCGAGAATGACCGCCGCGCGTTGCTCTACTCCTATCAGCCCGCCGGCAATCCGCATGCGCGCGAGATTCCGCGCCCGTTCAAACTGACGGACGGTTGATGAAGAAAGAGCTGCTCATCGGCATCCAGGAAGCCGGTGTCATGCACACGGTGTGGAACGAGTTCGATCTCGATACACGCTTCCGCATGGTGAAGGACGCGGGTGTCTTCGATTACTATGACAAGACGCCGACGCCTTACGACGCGCCGCAATTTCGCAGAGCGGTCGAGAAATACGGTCTGCCCCTGACCGCCGGCGGCTGGTTTTACATGCTCGGCCGCGACGAGCCTTTGTTGCAATGGCATCTGCAGGTCGCGCGCGAATACGGAACGCGCATTCAAAACGTGCAGATTTTCACGAACAATCTTCAGGGACGTCCCGTGACGGATCGCGAAGTCGCGGAAACCTATCTCTGGGCGCGCGAAATTGGAGAGAAATGGGGCGTTGTGCCGTGCCTCGAAGTGCACGTGAACATGTGGTCGGAGCATTTCGGCCGGGTCGAGCGCGTCGCCAACCTCGTCAAACGCCATGGCGTGAATTTCAACATGACGCTGGATCACAGCCACGTCATTTTCAAAATGGACAATCCGGAGGAGCAGGAGGTCCAGCACATGCGGGCCGACATCGAGTCCGGCAAGCTCGAACTCGATCCTTTCAGGCATGGAAATGTCTGCCAACGCTGGATCGATGCGAATTATGTGCGCCATGCGCATGCGCGCGCCGCCATCCCCAACGGTCCCCAGAATGTCTGGGCCATGATCGAGGGCAAACCGGGCCGCGGGATCCAGTATCCCTTCGTCCGACCAAAGTCGGGTGAGTGGCACAGCGAATGGGACGCTGAGAAGCTCGAGCCGTGGAAGGAAGTTGTTCGCCAACTACTCAAGCACCACGCGAGCGATCCCGACAGCAAGCTGGCCACGATCTCGACAGAGTTCATTCCCTGGCCGGACTATGGCGCCGGGGCCAAATACTCGCTGTTCGAGCATTCGATCGCCTGTGCCGAATGGATACGCGCGGAGTGGAAAAAGGCGCAGGAAAAGACTGCACACTGAGACGTGCAGGCGTCGTCAACCCGGTCGTGTCGCCGGGAAGATTCCGATCTTGGTCGCCCGGCCGAGCACATTGTGCCCGTCGTCGATCGGAAACGGAATCGGCTCGGGCAACTGACCGTCAGGGAGAGGCCAGGCGATCGGGGTCGCGCGTCCATCGATTTTCGCGCCGACCGCAATCTGATCGCGGTCCAGAGAATAATGCGGGCGGTCGTTCGCGCGCGTGCTTCCGTCCCTGAAGTAGATCGCAGTATGAACGCGTCTCGTTTGCCCCGAGCGGTTCGGCTTCGCCGCGTGAACTGTGCGCGCATGATGAAAGATCACGTCGCCGGGTTTGCACGCGACATAATTTGCGGGCTTGCTTTGGCGCGCTTCGAAGGCGTGACCCGCGCCGGGCGTGCGAAACACGTCGATGAACTCGACGCCACCCGTGTGCGAACCGGGGATGTAGCCCATGCAGCCCATCTTCTCGTCGATTTCGACGAGTGGAATCCAAGCCGTCAGCGCGTCGGGTTCCGCAATCGGCCAGTAGGGATGGTCCTGATGCATTTCCGTTTCGCGACCGCCGGCTTCCTTATAAAGCGCCTGATCGTGCCAAAGCCTGAGCCGCTCAGCTCCGATCAAGGCCGCGGCCATGCCCGCGATCTTGGGATGAAAGGTGAGACGACCGACTTCCGGAAAGTCCTCCCAGAGATATTGGCACATCGTGAACGATTGCTCGAACGGCGTGCGCTCCTCCAAGGGGCGGCCATCATTGACGGTGCGAATGGCAACAGCGCGATCCACCGCCTTGCGAAAGTCTTCGATTTCGCGTGGATCGAGCAGGGCCTTGGCGTGAAAATAGCCGTCGCGCCGAAAACTCGCGACGGCATCGGATAGTTCGCTCGAAGTTGTCATGGCATCGCTTTCGTCCATCACTGCGCAGCCGCCCTCGCCTCGTCCTCGCCAAACACCATGTCGACGATCACGTGCTGGAAATGGGACAGCAGGAATTCAGGCTGCGGAAAGACCCGAGCCGTCGGTGCCATACCACTCGCATGACCGCGCTGGACGCGGGTGCACAACTCCACGTCCTGCCTGATCGTGGCATCGTTCGCGAGCTGCGTCTTGCCTTGCTCGTTGAGCTCGGCCGGCGTGCCAAGCGGCATGAAACAGATATGCCGGAAGCGGATTTTGTCCTCGGCGATGATGTCGAGTGCCCCGATGTCAAAGCCCTTGCCGGAGTACTGGAGATAAGTCGTCGGAAAGATCCAATGGTAATAGTAGTTGAACGGCCGTCCCGCCACGCGCTGGGTCGTCAGGCTGCCGTTGAAGTGACCGCGAAACGGGATCGTGTGATGAATCCAATATCGCCCGCCGACCGCGAATTTCTGCAATTCCGGCTTCATTTCGAGCACGCGCGACAGTTCCGGGTGCGTGGTCGGGCAGTGATAACACTCGATCGTGTTGTCCTGGAAAACCTTCCAGTTGCACGGAATGTCCCACTCGTGATCGAAGCCGTACGCGTGCTCTTCGACATTTAGGCCACGCTCGCGCATGAATGCGTCCATGCCTTCGATCCATGCCGGGAACGGGGGAGCCGAAAGATCGAGGTTGGCCCAGATCATCGGCCCCCAGACGTGCGTTTGGATCGGGACCAACCCGAACTCGGCAGGATCAAATCTCTCGTCCGTGTTACCGCGCGGAGCATGTTGCAGCGTGCCGTCCAGCCCGTACGTCCAGCCGTGAAACATGCAATGAAGCTTGGGGCGATTGCCCGACTCCATCACGACCGGGTGCCCGCGGTGCCGGCAGATGTTGATGAAGCCGTGGACTTCGCCGTTATTGTCGCGCGTCAGTACGATTGGAACGCCGGCAATGTTGCGGACATAGACATCGCCCGGCTTCGCGAGATCGCCGCTGTGCGTTGCAAAGTGCCACGCGCGGCGATGAACCCGGTCTCGTTCAACGGCGAAGATTTCAGGATCGGCATACCAACGCGTCGGCAGCAGAAAACCGGAGTCGATTTGGCGGTGCAGAGCCGCTGGATCGGAAAAGCGTGGCGAAATCGGCATCGGCTACGGACGTCTTCCTGAGATTCCTGCTATGTTATAACAAACATGTTAGTATGCAATCATCATCGAAAGTTGAATCCTCGAAGTCAACAAAGAGCGTCCTGACCAAAACACTCTCGAAACTGTGACTAATAGCGCACGCAGCCGGCGGCCTTTGGCGCTCCGTTGCCGTTGCGAGCAAAATTCTGTCGCCTTAGAAACATGTTAGTTAGGCGCGCCGCGCCGGGGAACATATCGCTCATGGTCATTCGCGACTCCACCGTGGAAATCGCTGCCGTCGAACTTCTTGACGATGGCAAACGCGCACCGGGGGCAATTTTTCCGCCTCTCAGCGTCAAGAACAAAATTCTCTTCGCGTTCGGCGACACGATGGATGGATTCAACACCACCGCAATCGCCACATTTCATCTCTTCTATCTCACTGCCGTGTGCGGACTCTCCGGCTCTCTGGCCGGCGCTTCTGTTTTCATCTCTCTCTTGATCGACGGCTTCGTCGATCCGCTGATCGGTTCGCTTTCCGACAATTGGCATTCGCGCTTCGGCCGCAGACATCCGTTCCTGTTCGTCAGCATATTTCCGCTGGTGCTGACGCTCGGCCTGATCTTTTCCATGCCGCGAAGCCTCACCGGCTTTTGGCTGTTTGTATATGCGACGGTCGTCATCCTGATCATGCGCATCGCCTACTCGGCCTTCAGCCTTCCGTTTCTCGCAATGGGCGCCGAATTGACGAGCGACTATGTCGAACGCTCGCGCCTGATCGTCTATCGGGTCTTCTTCAACACGATGGCCGCGCTCCTCACTACGTTCCTCGGCTATCGCGTGTTCATGGCGGGCGGCACGGGGCTGCTCAATCGCGCCGCCTACATCCCATTCGGCTGGTCCATCGCGGCGATGATGGGAATCGGCATGCTGATCTGCGCTTTCGGCACACTGAACCAGAGATACCGCCTCCACAGCCCGGCGCGAAGCTCCGCACCTATCGGCCGGCGCCTGATCGCCGAGGTGATCGAGATATTCCGCAGCCGCTCCTTTGTCGTGCTCTTTACTGTCGTGCTGCTGTTTTGGATTTCCCAGGGCAGTGCAGGCGTGCTTGCCCTTCATGCCGCCAAGTTTTTCTGGAAATTGCCGAATGAGATCATCCAATACATGGCGATATCGACTGCCATGGGCGGCCTTGCGGGCATTCCGATGGCCGGTCTCATCGCACGGCTGCTTGAGAAGCGCACAGTCGTCGCGTGGACTCTGATCGTGAATTGCGCGCAACAAGGCTTGTTGCCCGTGATGCGAATTTTCCACCTTCTTCCCGACAATGGTCCCCTGCTCTACGGCATTCTCGTTGGGCTGGTCTTTGTCTACGGCCTGTCAGGCGCGGTCAGCGGCATCTTTTTCCAGTCGATGATGGCCGACGCGACCGACGAGCATGAGCTTCTGTTTGGCTCGCGCCGCGAGGGGCTTTACTTTGCCGGCATCACGCTTTCCGCGAAGGCGGCGATCGCCGTCGGAGCGTTGATCGGCGGCGTCGCGTTGGATGCGATCGGGTTCCCGCGCGATCTCAGTCAGAACATCAGCCTGGCCCTTCACCTGCCGGCCAAGGCCATCACCGAGCTCGGCATCGTTGCCGGACCATTGCCGGCCGTCATTTCCGTCGTGACGCTGGTGCTGTTGCTCGCCTATCGCATCGATCGCTCGCGCCAGATGGACATTACGCAACGGCTGGCGCAGAGGCGTGCAAATCCGGCCCGAAACGATCATCCTGCATGAAGGGAACGCCTGAATTGGAAGGCGCGCTATGGACGACACCTCGCCACCCGTGATTCCCGTCGGCTATGACGCCTTCCGGATGTGGGAGCGTTGGCCCTATCAACGTATCGGCATGCGCACATACATGCGCTCGACCTACGACCGCGCCGGCGGCAACGAGATGGCCGACGCATCGCATTTTCTCTATCAGCTTGTTGATGACCGCAATGTGACCCTGGAAATCGAGGGCAAGGGCATTCTGTCATTCGTGCGGTTCAATCACTGGCACGGCAGCCCGTGGCATTTCGAGATCGACGGCGTCGACAATGTCGTCCAAGAAAGCAGTACCGCGGATCCCCTTCATCCCAAGCCGAACTCCGTCTTCCTTCCCGAACAGGCTTTCGCCAAACCGCTTGCCTACACCTGGTCGGACACCAAGGGCGCGGATCTGAGCTGGATCCAAATGGGATTTGAGCGCGCGCTTCGCCTGTCCTACGAGCGAACGTTCTACGGCACCGGCTACTACATCGTGCAGCAGTTTCTCGACGGCGTGCCTCTGTCGCAGCCGATCACGCCCTGGACGACCCGATCAATCCCGCCGAAAGATGTGCTCGACCTGATCGCGCGGGCGGGCTCCGACATCGCGCCGCCGCCGGGGATCGACGGCACAAGAGAAGTCGCGGACACACTCGACATTGCACCGAAACAAACGCACATGCTCTGGGATCATGCGGGAAAGGCGATGATCCGGCTCGTCGAATTCACCGTGCCGCAAAAATACGCCGCGGTGATTTCCGATGTCCGCTTGACGATGTGCTGGGACAATCGCCCGCAGCCTTCAGTCGACGCGCCGATGGCTTTGTTCTATGGCGCCGGCATCCTCCACAACCGTCAGCACAAGGACTATCTCGTCAAGTCGTTTCCCATGGTCGTGCGTTACGACCAGGAGCACATCCATCTGAGCTGCTATTTTCCGATGCCGTTTTTTCGCCGCGCGCAAATTTGGCTGAGCGGAGCAGCGGAGCCGATGACCGGCGTGTCGTGGAAGATCCGCTACCAGCCGTTCACGGATTCGCCTTCGCAAGTCGGTTATTTTCATGCCACCTACAAGGACCATGACGAGGTTCCGCGTCGCCGCTCCGGCGGCAAAGGCAATGACCTGGTGCTGCTGAACACGCAGAGCGACGAAGGCGGCGGCGACTGGTCCGGCAGCTTTGTTGGAACCTCCATCATCTTCTCGGACAACGGCGTGCTCTCAACGCTGGAAGGTGATCCCAGATTTTTCTTCGACGACAGCGAGACGCCGCAAGCGCAAGGGACGGGCACGGAAGAGTGGTCGGGCGGCGGCGACTACTGGGGCGGCGAAACGATGACCCTTCCCTTTGCCGGTCATCCAACCGGCGCCCGGAGCCGGCGCGAGGCCGTGAGCCAAACGGACAAAATCGAATCTGCCTACCGGTTCCTGCTGGCCGATCTGATGCCGTTCGGCCGCAATGCGCTCATTCAACTCGAACATGGCGGCGAAAACGACTCCGCCGAGCATTATCAGACTCTCGCTTATTGGTACGGGCTGCCTGCGCCATCCTTGCTGAAGACCGACGAGCTCGACATCGGCGATCTCGAAAGCGAGAAAAGTCACCACTATGAATCGCCTGACGCATCGGAGCCCTATGAGCTCCTATCGCGCTATGAGTGGGGTCCCGACACGCGCTGGGGTATCGAACAATTCCCTGCAACACTCGACAAAGGCCGCGTTACGTCGACCTGGTCGGAATTCAATCTGCGGATCGAGCGCAAGAACATCGGCGTACTGCTTCGCCGCAAGCTGGACTACGCGTTTCCCAATCAGCGCGCCGAAGTCTATGTGCGCGACGCGGATAACGCTAAAGCAGCGTGGCAATTGGCAGGCAACTGGTATCTGGCCGGATCGAACACCTGTGTCTTCTCCAATGGCGGCGTTCACTCGGTAGCGGATTTCGCGACGAAGCGGGAAATCGGGCCGACCGAGCACATCGTCCAGACATCCAATCGCCGGTTTCGCGACGACGAATTCCTCATTCCGTCCGCGTTAACCAGCGGGCGCGCCGCCATCCGCGTTCGCGTCGTCTTCACACCCGTGGAGCGACCCCTGTATCCCGGATATCCGCTCGCCGAATTGGCCTGGAGCGAAATGCGCTACACGGCCTACAGCTTCGTCGTGCCGAAGTACGAGCTGGCACCCACGCGTTAGAGCGAAGCGGGTTGGAAGAGTTCCACGAGATTTCCGGAAGGATCGAGGAGAAGAACTTGTGCTCCGCCGGGGCCACGAACGATGTCATTTCGGAAGTTGACGCCTTCCGTTCTCAATCGCGCCGCTTCTTTTTCGATGTCTGCGACCACAACCTGAAAGCGGTTCCAGCCGCCGGGCGCCGGTTGAACGCCATCGGGCATGGGGCGGCCGGCTGAACTCGTCTTGCCGCTGAGCAAGAGTCTCAAGGAATCCTTCGCCATGGCTGCAAAGGCGGGGGCCGCGTTCAAGGTCGGCGTGAAGCCCAGATGCTTCCCGTACCAGTCGACGGCGCGCGCCACGTCATCGACCATGTAGCGGACATTGACGGTGGCGTCAGACATGGTGGCCTCCTGGCGATACGCCGTTTCTCTGCTGCAAAATCCCGAGGACCGCCGTGGCGCGCGCAAGGCGAAAGGCGAATATCATCGCGTCTCCTGTCACAATGGCCCGACGTCCTCCGTCATACTCTTGACGGATGGCGCGGCGGAAGTGTGACGATGAGCGAGAAAGAAATTCTGGCGGCGCGTTTCGAAGCCAACCGAAGCCATCTTCGGGCAGTCGCCTACCGGATGTTGGGTTCGTCGACCGACGCCGATGACGCGGTGCAGGAGGCATTCCTTCGCCTCATGCGCTCCGACTCGGGCGGCGTTGACAACTTGACCGGGTGGCTCACGACAATCGTCGCCCGCGTCAGCCTGGACATGCTTCGCGAACGAAAGACGCGGCGAGAAGTTCCCGTCGATACCGAAGTGGACGCGCTTCCCGCGTCCGACAATCCGGAACGCGACAAGTTGATGGCAGATTCGGTCGGCGTCGCGATGCTGGTCGTGCTCGAGACACTGACGCCGGCGGAACGCGTCGCGTTCGTGTTGCACGACATCTTCAACGTCTCGTTCGACGAGATCGCGTCCGTTGTCGGCCGCTCCCCCATGGCGGCAAGACAACTCGCAAGCCGCGGGCGCAGGCGTGTTCAGGGTGCAACGCCCCAGCCGGAGGCAGACCGGGCCCGGCGACGCGAAGTCGTCGCTGCGTTTCTTGCCGCGTCACGCAATGGCGACCTCGCCGCCCTTCTCGCCATTCTGGATCCCGACGTGGTGCTGCGCGCAGACGCAACAGCTGTCCAAGCGAGCATCGCGCGCGCGAGCCAGGACGGACCGGTACTCGCGCCTGAGATCCGCGGTCAAAGTGCCGTTGCGAACATCTTCCGAGGCCGCGCGAAGGCAGCGCAGCTGGCTTTGGTGGACGGCGACACCTGCCTCGTCTTCGCACCTGGAGGTCGACCGCGCGTGCTGATCGATTTCGTCCTCCAGAACGACCGCATCGGCGAAATTTCCTTCATCGCAGATGCGGACCGCGTCGCCGCCCTGCGCATCGAGTCCTGATCTGGGCGCGTCCGATGGTTTGGGATGATAATTCTGTAACCGCCGCATGTGTAAGCCTGAGTTACATTTCGGCGGCGCGGCGATGCGGGCGCCCCGGAAAAATCAGGCTTTGACAGCATGCTGAACCTCGGCACGCTATTTGCTTAACCATATCTTGGCAGGGAGTGCGCCGATTTTTCGGCGCCGCGGGATTGGAGGTTTGCGACCCGGAGGTTTGGTCATGTCCAAGCTCACTCCAGCCGTTTTGGGCACTTTGGTATTGCTCTGGATGACGCCCCTAAGTGCCGGTCCGCTCGGCCCGTCGAGCGGATTTCTTCCGACATATGCCGGGCCGCAAAACGGCGATCTCAACGTCACCTCCGCCGAAGCTATCCTTCACCAGGGTACGTTCGAATTCGACGCGACATTCAGCGACCCCATCGGCACGACCCCTGGCATCTTTTATGTGTGGGGAATCGATCGCGGAACAAACGACGCTCCCTTTGGAGCATTCCGGCCAGGCGTGCTCTTCGACGCCGTGGTGATCTCCGCGCCATCCCTGAACACGAATTTCGTCCTCGATTTGAAGACCAATCTGCTGACACCGTTGACGGCGAGCCAGGTGCAGATCAACGGCGACAGTCTCAAGCTGATCGTTCCCGCTGCGCTTCTTCCTTCCGAAGGATTCACCTTCAACAATTACCTGGTCGATCTTTGGCCGCGCCTTGGACTTGATCCGTCCGACAACACGCAGATCGCCCAATTCGACCCGAGCGAATCAAGCGGGCGGGTGACCGTGCCCGAGGCGTCGACAATTTCGCTCGTTGGCGCCGGGTTGATCCTTGCTGCGTTGTTCCGGTTGCGCCGAAAGTGAGACCTGCAGCCTGACGGGTCACAACGCCACGCCATGAAGCGCCTTGGTGACGGCTTCGACATAGGCGTTGTGCACGATGTAATATTTTTCGGCGTCCGCTTCGGGCCACGCGCTGTTCGTGACGATGATGAGGTGCTCGGCTGGATCGACGAAAATCGACTGACCGAATATTCCGATGGCTTCGTACGCGCCCTTGCCATGGATCCACCACTGAAAGCCATAGCCTAACGGTCCAAAGTCGCTCTGAATCTGTTTCGCCGTTGCATCCTTCACATACGCGGGCGGCAGCACTTGCTCGCCACCGGCGACGCCGCCTCCCAGCATGAACATTCCGAAGCGGCCATAGTCTCTGAGAGTCATGGAGATGCAGCATCCGCCCAACTCCAGGCCCGCACGGTCGAGCATCCAGACCGCGTCCTGTTCCATGCCGAATTTCGACCAGATTTTCTCGGACAGATAGTCCGCAGGATGCTTGTGCGTCGCGTTGCTTAAGAGAACGCCGATCAGATCGCTCTCGCCCGTCTTGTACACGAACTTCGTTCCTGGCTTGGCCTCGCGCGGCAGACGCGCCATGTAGGCTACGATTGCACTTTCACCGTGCGGCCCAGGCGGGCCCGACGCGAATTTCGCGACATCGGACTTCGGATCGTTGTAATCCTCGTTCCACTTCACGCCGCTCGTCATGGTCAAGAGGTTGCGAATGGTCACGCCCTCATAGGCACTGCCTTTCAACGCCGGGATATAATCGGTCACGTCGGCGTCCAAACTCTTGATGTATCCGTCTTTGATGGCTGCGCCGATCAGCGTCGACGTCACCGACTTTCCGACGGAAAACGAGGTCCAGCGATCCTTTGCCGTTCGCCCGAGGCCGTAACGCTCGAGCACGATGGTACCGTCCTTGATGACGAGCAGTCCGGACAGATGGTTCGCCTTCATGAACGCGTCGGTGGTCCACTTCTTCCCGCGAAAGACATAGCGCACGTCGAGCGGCGCTCGAGCTTTCGGCAGCGGATACACGTTCGTGCCCGCCTTGATGACGCGTGTCGGATAGATCTTTTCGATCGTCCGGTAGCCCACGATCTGCTGCGCCGGCGTCCAAAATAGTATGCCGGAACGGGGCGGAGCCTTGTCCGCCGCGAGCGCGGCCGTCGCCACGCACAATGCTGTTGCCACTACAAAGAATCGCGTCATCACTCTTCTCCCCGCAGAATCTCGCTCAGCGTGGCGTTTCGAGTGTCGGATCGGCAGCCACCTGCACCAGCATTTTTCCGAAATTGTCCCCGCGCAGCATTTCGGAAAAACATGCCGGCACATTTTCCATGCCGTGGCGGATGTCCTCGCGATATTTGAGGGCTCCCGAAGCTACCAGCGGCGCGACCGTGCGCAGGAATTCGTCCTGGTGGCTCGCGACATAATCCCCGACAAAAAGATCGCGGACAGTCACCTTGCGTTTCGAGAAGACGTCCGCCCCTCGCCCCATCAGGGCAGTCCGCGCATCCGTTCCGGCCGCATCGCCATAGTGCGCGATCAAGCCACAAATCGTCATCCGTGCATCGGTATTGAATAGCGGCAACACCGCATCGAACACGGCGCCGCCGACGTTTTCGAAATAGACGTCAATGCCGGCCTGGCAGGCCTGGCGCAGATTCTCCGGAAACGAAGAGCTCAAATGCGAGACACAGGCATCGAACCCGAGCGTCCCCGTTACGAAGCGGCATTTTTCGTCACGGCCGGCGACTCCGACGACGCGCGCTCCCGCGAGACGCGCAAGCTGCCCGGCGATCTGCCCTACGTCTCCCGAGGCGGCCGACACCACGACCGTCTCCCCTTCTTTCGGCCGAGCCATCAAGATCATGCCTGCGTAGGCGGTGAGGCCCAGCATGCCCAGCACGCCCACGGCGAGAGAAATACGTCCCTGAGCGGGATCGAGTTTGCGCGGAATCATGTAGGACGGGCGCTGAACGCCCTCCCCCATCAAGCCATACTCGGCCCAACCATTCGTGTTGAACACGAAATCGCCGGCAGCGAAGCCCTCCATCCGGCTCTCGACGACCTGTGAAACGGTACGCGCATGACACGGCGCACCCTTTTCTTCCACGCCGCGCCGTTTGTAGCCCCACTGATAAGGATCGAGCGACACATAGATCGTCCGCGTCAGAGCCTGACCTTGACGAGGCTGCGGGATGGCCGCTTCGCGCAACACAAACGTGTCTGGCTCCGGCCAGGGGCTCAAAGGTTTGTCGGATAAGGTCCAAAACCTGTTCACAGACTCTCCCGCGCGCGCAACGCGTCATCTTCAGCGTATAGAGTCGGGAACACAAATTCGAGGCGTCGCGAAGACAGCTCTTATCGCATTGCGTTCGTGAGGGATGATCCGGAGTGTTGAGCCCGCGATGTGAGCCGGTGATGTCATTGAGTGGATGGTCGGAGAGAGAGGATTTGAACCTCCGGCCCCCACGTCCCGAACGTGGTGCTCTACCAGGCTGAGCTACTCTCCGAAATTCACGGGAGGCGCCGTTATATAGAGGGGTATTCCGAGCCGCAATACGCGCTCTTACGCGCAAAATCTCGCGCCAAAACCACGCGTTGAAAGCCCGAGGACGAGGCCCTATGGTCGCCCGCCTCGCGCCGCTGCAACGCATCGGTGCGCAGTGCGCCTGTTGGGGCGTCGCCAAGCGGTAAGGCACCGGATTTTGATTCCGGCATTCGAAGGTTCGATCCCTTCCGCCCCAGCCAGCCTACGCTGCTTCGCAGCTTCGGCGGGCAACAGTGAAGCTCCGACCACGCATTTGCGATATCCTCTCTTCCCTAACCCGCGCGAAAGCGGATCGGGCGTCCCGGAGCGCTGGCTTCGACGACGCGCATGATGCTCTCTGCATCGAAGCCGAAATGACGATAGAGATCGGCGATCGTTCCGGTCTGCCCGAAGTGATCGACGCCCAGACTGTGAACGCGATGTCCGGCGACGCCGCCGAGCCAGCTCAACGTCGCCGGATGGCCGTCGATGATCGTGACGATCACCGCATCGCGCGGCACGGAAGCAAGCAGTTTCTCGACGTGCGTGGGAGGTGCGAGCCGTCCGTCATGGCGATGATGCTGCCCGCGCCGCCACTCGGAATAGAGCCGGTCGGCGGAGGTGATCGCGAGCACGCCCACGCCCTGGCGATCTTCCGCCATGAGGCCCGCGGCCGTGATGGCCTCCGCGCTCACCGTGCCTTGGTAGGCCAGGACCACGCGCGTGCTTGGTCCGGGCGGCGAGAGCCAATAGCCGCCGGCGATGATCTCGCGAGATAACTCGGGATGTGGCGTACGCTGCAGTTGGTCAAGCGCGCGCGTCGAGAGCCTCAAATAGACCGAGCCGCCCTCTTCGCCATCCTGCTGGATGTGTTCGAACGCCCACCGCAGGATGAGCGCGAGTTCGTCGGCATAAGCAGGCTCGTAGGACGTCAGGCCCGGTTGCGCGATGCCGATCAAGGGCGAGCCGATCGACTGATGGGCGCCGCCTTCGGGTGCAAGCGCAACGCCGCTCGGCGTGGCGACCAACAGGAATCGCGCATCCTGGTAGCAGGCATAGTTCAAGGCATCGAGGCCGCGCGCGATGAACGGATCATAGAGCGTACCGATGGGAATCAGCCGGGCACCGAACAGGCTGTGTGAGAGCCCCATCGCCGCCAGCAGGAGAAACAGATTCATCTCGGCGATTCCGAGTTCGAAATGCTGGCCCGTGGCGGAGAATTCCCAGCGCTGCGCCGAGGCGATGTGCTGTTCGCGGAAGAGATCGGCCATCGCATCGCGCCCGAAGATGCCGCGCCGGTTTACCCAGGCGCCGAGATTGGTCGACACCGTCACATCAGGCGACGTCGTCACGATGTGCCGCGCAAGATCGGATTGCTCGCGACCGATTTCATTCAGGATGTTTCCGAATGCGGTCTGGGTCGAAATCGTCTTTTGCTGCGGGATCGGGAGCGTGTCGGGCAAGGCGATCGGCGCCGCGGTCAACCGCCGCTCAGTCTGTTGCGCGAACGGAACCTGAGCGAGGAAGGCCTCAAGGTCGGCAGGCGGGATCTCAAGACCCTCGAAAGGCTCCCACTCCGCGCCTTCGCGGATGTGCATCGCGGCGCGCAGGCCCGCCATCTGCGCCTCGTTCATGAGACCTGCGTGATTGTCCTTATGGCCCGCGAGTGGCAGACCGAAGCCCTTGACGGTGTAGCAGAGAAAGCAGACGGGGCGGTCGTGATCGATCGCTTCGAAGGCCTCGAGAACGCTGGCGACGTCGTGGCCGCCGAGATTGCACATGAGCGCGGAAAGTTCGTCGTCCGTTCGGCGCTCGATCAACTTCGAGACGTCGCCCTGATCACCGAGATCGTCCATCAACCGCTTCCGCCAGGCGGCCCCTCCTTGAAAGATGAGGGCCGAATAGAGCTGGTTCGGCGCAGAGTCGATCCATTGTTTGAGGCGTTCGCCGCCAGGCTCGGCGAATGCGGCCTGCTGCAGCTTGCCGTATTTCAGAACCACGAGGTCCCAACCCATCGCGGCAAACAGTTGCTCAAAACGGGTATGGAGATCCTCGCGCACCACGGCATCGAGGCTCTGGCGATTATAATCGATGATCCACCAGGTGTTCTTCAGTCCGAACTTCCAGCCCTCGAGCAGCGCTTCATAGATGTTTCCCTCGTCGAGCTCCGCATCGCCGACGAGCGCGATCATGCGGCCCTTTGGCCGTCCGCCGCTCCAGCCATGCGCGTGGACATAGTCCTGTACCATGCTGGCAAATGAGGTGATGGCCACACCCAGCCCGACGGACCCCGTCGAAAAGTCGACATCGTCGCTGTCCTTGGTGCGCGAAGGATAGGATTGCGCTCCGCCATAGCCGCGGAAGTTCTCGAGCTTCTCGCGCGTCTGCTTTCCGAACAGATATTGAATCGCATGGAAGATCGGGCTGGCATGTGGCTTGACCGCGACACGGTCCTCGGGCTTCAGCACGGCGAAATAGAGCGCCGTCATGATGGCTGCGAGAGAGGCCGACGAAGCCTGGTGGCCGCCGACCTTCAGGCTGTCGCTGCTTTCGCGCAAATGATTGGCGTGATGGATCGTCCAACTCGCAAGCCAAAGCACCTTGCGTTCGAGCGCAGAGAGAAAGGGCAAGCGAGTGTCGGTGGACATATAAATTCCCGAACGCCGTTCAACTATAGGCGAGAAGTCGCCCAACGTGCTCGTCAGACGAGCTTCGCCATAGCATAGTAGCCCGCCTGGGATTGCAGGGGTACAGCATGACAAAAAACGTCTTCCTGGCCGGCGCGGCCATTGCCGTATTGGCGACCTCGACAGCAATTGGCGTGACGCCCCATGCCGCCGCGCTCCATCGCAATGGTACCGCCACGGCGGCGCAGGCCAGAGCGTTCGTCGCCAAGGCCGAGACGGAGCTTGCGGCGGAGAGCCTTTATGTCAGCCACGCGGCCTGGGTGCAGGCGACATACATCAACAGCGACACGAACTGGCTGGTGGCTCGCGCCAACGCTGAAAATACCGATCTGGCGGTTGGCTTGGCGAAGGACGCTGCACGATTCGATCATGTGACAGTTGATGACGTCACGCGGCGAAAACTGTACCTCCTGAAACAGGAATTGGTTCTACCCGCTTCTTCCAGACCCGGCGCGTCGCAAGAACTCTCCGACATCCGTGCGCGTCTCAACAGCGCCTATTCCACCGCCAAATTCACCTACAACGGCAAGTCTCTGACGCTCGACGACATGGAAGATATTCTGCGCACGTCGCGCGATCCGAATGAAACGCGCGTGCTGTGGGAAGGTTGGCGCAGCGTATCGTCGCCGCAGATGAAGGGCGACTACACCAAACTCGTCATGCTCGCCAATGAAGGCTCACGCGAACTGGGCTATGCCGATACCGGCGCCTTGTGGCGCTCCTGGTACGACATGCCAGCGGACGCCTTCGCTGCCAAAACGGACGTGCTCTGGCATCAGGTCGAGCCGCTCTACAACAAGCTTCACTGTTACGTCCGCGCCAAGCTGAACGCCAAATACGGCGACTCCGTGCAGCCAAAGACCGGGCTCATCCGCGCCGATCTGACCGGCAACATGTGGGGCCAGGATTGGGGCAACATCAATGACATCGTGCAGCCTGCCGGAGGGCCAGGTCTCGGCTACGACCTGACGGCTTCGCTCGTCTCGCACGGCTATGACCCGGTCAAAATGGTGCACGTCGCCGACAACTGGTACCAGTCGATCGGCTTTGCGCCGGAGCCTGCGACGTTCTGGGAGCGGTCGCAGATCACCCGGCCGCGCGATCGCGACGTGATCTGCCACGCCTCTGCCTGGGACGTCGATGCCAAGAACGACATCCGGCTCAAAGCTTGCATCACGGTGACGGCCGACGATTTCTACACCGTGCACCACGAACTCGGCCACAATATGTATCAGCGCGCCTATAATGATCAGCCTTACCTGTTCCAAGGCGGAGCGAATGACGGTTTCCACGAAGCGATCGGCGATTTCGCCGGTCTCAATGCGCTCACGCCCGACTATCTGAAACGACTCGGCTTGATCGATACCGTTCCGGGAGCGGACGCGGATCTGCCTTATCTTCTCAAAATGGCGCTCAGCAAGATCGCGATTCTTCCGTTCGCACTGATTGTCGACAAGTGGCGCTGGAGGGTTTTCTCAGGCGCGATCACGCCGGAACACTATAATGATGCCTGGTGGGATCTCGTCGAGAAGTACCAGGGGCTGACGCCGCCTGGGCCAAGGCCCGCCAACGCGTTCGATCCAGGCGCAAAATTTCACGTCGCAAACAACACGCCCTATACGCGCTACTTCCTCGCCGAGATCTATGAGTTCCAGTTCTATCGCGCCGCCTGCCGTCTGGCCGGATGGCGGGGTCCGCTCAATCGCTGCAACATCTTCGGCAACAAAGACGTCGGCGCCAAATTCAACGCCATGTTGGAAATGGGACGTTCGAAACCGTGGCCCGAGGAGCTGGCGACATTCACGGGCGAGCACGACATCGATGCGAGCGCGATCAACGACTATTTCGCGCCGCTCTCGGCGTGGCTCGACAAGCAGAACGAGGGACAGGCCTGCACGCGTTGACTGACGTTAGTCGACCGGACCGCCCTGTTCGAGCCAGCGGGCACACTCGGGCGGTAAGGTCTTCTTGACGGCCGCGTCGTAGAGCTCAAGCTCTTGCGCGGCCAGAACATCTTTCCAGCGTCCGTTGGTTCCCTTGTAGATGAAGGTATCGCCGCCGCCCTTCCAAATCATCCCGACGTTTCTCTGGGTCACTTTTTCCGGGTTTGCTTTTACCGTCTCGAAGCGACACGCGTTCACGACGGCCGGCCAACGCTCTTCCGGAACTTCGATCTCCAGATAGTCGGCAAGCTTGCGCATCTCGCCCTCGAGGTCGCGTCTGAGATCGTTGTAGTGAACAAAGCGGATGTTCGGCAGATGGCGGAACTCCCACCAGGTCTTGGCGTGATGCAGATGCGACCAGTAGGGATAACCATCGCTTTCCCAGGAAAACCAGCCGCGCGTGATCCAGTTGCGCCACAGTTTGTGGATATCGCCGTCATAAATCGGAAACGGGTCGCCGACGCGCCCAGGCAAGTTGTTCATCATCGCGATGACCTCAGGCGTATGGCCGCCATAATGATTCACCAGCGACATGAAGACGTCGCGCGCATCGCGGCCGACGACGACATACTTGATCTCGTCGAAGAACGGCACGCCGTCCAACGGCAAATGGGTCTTGATGCAGCGCCGATGCGTCTGCGCCGCCAGCTTCGCCTTGACCTCGTCAAGGGGCGCCATGCGCAGGTCGAGCCAGGGCATTAATTCCATCACCGGCTCCGGCAAGTCGCCATTCGGGAACAACATGTTGGCGATGATGGTTTGCGTCAGAGTCGTGCCGGCCTTGTACGACGTGGAGACGACGATATCGTCGGCGCGCGGCTTGAAACCATCCCAGCGCCGCGTGTCGAGATGATGGTTTTGATAGACGTGGCGAACGCTCGGCCGTTCGATTGTGTCAGTCATAGTGGTCATTGTGCCCCCAGCCCCGTTGTGTCACAGCCTCTCAGAGAATTTCCGAAATATCCAGTCGGCCATAACAAGAGTGAGCCCCCATGCGCGAACTGCTGATCATCTTCTCGACGGTTTTCCTGGCGGAACTTGGCGACAAGACCCAACTCGCCACGTTGCTCTTCGCCAGCGACGAGAAATCGTCGCCGTGGCCGGTCTTCTTTGCTGCAGCCTCCGCCCTGGTGTTGTCGACGGCGATCGCCGTCGCGCTCGGCACCGCGGCCGAGCGCCATCTGACCATGCTGCCGCTGAAGCTGATCGCGGGGTTTGGCTTCATCGCGGTGGGCGTGTGGACTGTCGCGTCCCACTTCCGCGGCGCCTGAAACCTATTTGTAGATCAAGCTGATCGTCTCCGCGACGCAGGCGGGGCGCTGCTGACCGTCGATCTCGATCGTCACTTCGTTGGTCAGTTGCATGCCGCCGGCCCTCGGTTCGGCAGCAACCAGCTTCTGGCGCGCACGCACCCGCGAACCGACCTGCACCATGTTGGTGAAACGGATCTTGTTCGAGCCGTAGTTGATTCCGCGCGTCACGCCATCGACGCGCAGCATGCCGCCCGTCAACCAGGGAATGAGCGAGAGCGTCAGATAACCGTGCGCGATGGTCTTGCCGCCCGGCATCTCCTTCTTGGCGCGCTCGACATCGACGTGAATCCATTGATGGTCGCCGGTGGCGTCGGCGAATCGGTTGATGCGGTCCTGATCGATTTCGACCCAGTCGGACACGCCGATTTCCTGTCCGGCCAGCGTCGCCACGGTCTCAAACGTTGCGCTCTTCATATCACTCTCCTGTCGTGTTTCCTTCGTTGGCGAATAGTCGAACCTGGCGTTCCAGGCTGCGCAGCGGCCCATCTTCGATGCCCAGCGCGCTCAGGTGTTCGACGGTACGATAGAGATACTCGCGGTTGGTTCCGAGCAAGCCCTTCGCTACCGCGATCCGCTGCGCCGCCCGTTCTTCGGCGAGCTGGCCCTCATAGCGCGGATGCGAGCGGTTGGTGACGAATGCCAGCACGCGCCGGCGTCCCACATCGCTGATCTCAGAGTTCACCCAGCGCGGTTCGTAGGCGCCGGATATCATTTCGCGCAGCCAAAGAATCGAGAGTTCGCTTTCAACATCGTTTGCCGCGATGCGATGCGCGACCCCGGAACAGGAGCCGCCGCGATCGATCGCCAGCATCAGGCCCGGCTGTTCCGGCGTACCTCGGCCGGCGCCTACGGTCAGACAAAACGTGCGGTGATAGCCGCGGACATGGGCCCTGCGACTCTCCACGACGTTGATCGCGGGATTCCACATCAAGGAGCCGTAGCCGAATACCCAAACATCGTCGCCCGCGGGAACGCTCTCGCGCATCGCCTTGAGCGAAGCTCGTCTGGCCTCCTCCGACATGAAGGGAACGCCGCCGCGCCTGGCCACCGCATCGGCGAGCCGGCGCACGCGTTCGAGCGTGAAGTCTTCGCGCCGCAGGTCGCGACCGAGCGGCTGCATCGGGATGTCGTCTTGCTTTCGTTCCTCGTCAGACAATGCGCGACTCGCGTTTGCCCCAATAGCGATCGCGGATCAGCCGCTTGTAGAGCTTGCCCGTCGGATGGCGCGGCAGTTCGCGATCGAAATCGATGGTCCTGGGACATTTGATCGGCGAAAGGTGCTGACGGCAATAGGCGATCAGCTCTTCGGCCACTTTCGGGTTGGCGTCGGCCCAGTCCATGGGCTGGACGACGGCCTTCACCTCCTCGCCGAAATCTTCGTTCGGCACGCCGATGACCGCCACGTCGGCGACCTTTGAGTGGCCGATCAGCAAATTCTCGGCCTCCTGCGGATAAATATTGACGCCACCGGAAATGATCATGAAAGCCTTGCGGTCGGTGAGATAGAGATAGCCTTCGGCGTCGAGTTTTCCGATATCGCCAAGCGTCGACCAGTCGGGATGCCTGGGATGACGGGACTCGGCGGTCTTCTTCGCATCATTGTGATAGGTGAAGGTGGCCGCGGAGGCGAAATAGATCGTTCCCTCCACACCGGTCGGAACCTCATCGCCATTCTCATCGCAGATATGGATCGGACTGAGGAGCGACTTGCCGACCGTGCCAGGATGCTCGAGCCAGTCCTTGCTGTTGACGTAACACATGCCGTTGCCTTCGGTGCCGGCATAGTATTCGTGCAAGACCGGACCCCACCACTCGATCATCCTGCGCTTTACATCGACGGGAATCGGCGCGGCGGCGTGGATCGCCGACTTCATCGACGAGACGTCATACTTCAAGCGATCCGTATCGGGCATCTTGAGCATGCGGACGAACATGGTCGGTACCCATTGGCTGGCGGATGCCTTGTAGGTCTCGATCGCCTTCAGCGCAGCCTCGGCGTCGAAATGCTCCATCACGACGACCGTTCCGCCAAGACGCTGGACCGTCATGGAATAGTGCAGAGGTGCTGCGTGGTAGAGCGGCGCGGGCGAGAGATAGATCGACTCTTCGTTGATGCCGTAGAGCATCGTGACGAGACCGATCAGCGGCGCCGGCGCATCGATCGCCAGGCCGGAAAGCGGCTGACGTACGCCCTTCGGCCGGCCCGTCGTTCCCGACGAATAGAGCATCGCCGCGCCGGCGATCTGGTCGACGATGGGCTCGGCAGGCATCCTCGCCGTCTCCGCTTCGTACGATGCGTAGCCGGGAATCGTTCCGCCAACCATCAGGAGCGCGACGCCGGGGATGAGCGGCGCCACCTCGCCTGCGACTTTGGAAAGCGTGTGGCCTGCAATCAACGCCTTCGCGTTGGCGTCCTTGACGATGTATTCGACTTCGCCCGCGGTCAGGCGCGAGGAAATTGCGGTAAAGTACAAACCCGAGCGCTGCGCCGCCCAGCAGATCTCAAGAAAGCGGATGTTGTTTTCCATGAAGATGGCGATGCCGTCGCCCGTCTTGAGACCGAGTTTGCGGAAAAGCTGTGCGCCTTGGTTCGAGCGCGCATCGAGTTCACGAAAACTTATCCGCTCGCCGCTTGCGGCCATGATGATGGCGGCCTTGTCCGGCGTCTTCTGCGCGATCAGCGTGGGATGCATATCCGTGTCCGTTTCCGACTGGCAATTTGGGTTTTGTACGGCGGGCGTGGGCCGCGCGTAAAGCAGCGGACCCCGGTTGACAGTCGCACGGACGCCGGTCAGATGCGGGGATGAGCGAACCTGCCCGTATGATGATGTCATTTCCGGACGGCAACGTTTCGTACCTCGACTGGAATTGCGACGCGCCGCTGCTTCACTTCACGCACGCCACCGGCTTCAATGCCGAGACCTATCGTGGCTTGTTGACGCCGCTGCAAGGCCGATTTCACGTCACGGCAGCCGATATGCGCGGTCACGGTTTCACGTCTCTCGACGCGGTTCCAGGCCCGCTCGCTGACTGGACCACGTTCGGGCATGACCTCGAGCGCATTCTCGATCGTCTCGGCAAGGGCGCAGCCATCCTGGCCGGCCACTCGATGGGCGCAATTACCAGCCTGATGGTCGCAGCCAGCCGCCCGGACAGAGTGAGCGGTCTGGTTCTCGTGGAGCCGGTCCTTGTGCCCCATTTTGCCCGCCTGAAAATGCGCCTGGCTCGTCTTCTGGGGCGCGAGCCGTTGCAGGAATCCAACCTCGCCCAACTCGCGGCGAAGCGACGTTCGACCTTTGCATCGTTCGAGGTCGCACTTGCCGCCTATCGCGGGAGAGGTGCGTTCAAGACCTGGCCCGAAGAAACGATTGCCGACTATCTGCGCGGCGGATTGATCACGGCGGGAGGAGGCACCGAAGTGCGGCTCGCCTGTTCACCGGCCTGGGAATCGTCGGTCTTCCAGCATGCGCCACCCGGAATTGCACGTCTGGCCCGACGCGTGCGCTGCCCGCTGACGCTGATCTATGCGAGCGGCGGCACGGCGCGCGAAGAGGAAGTGCAGATCGTGGCGCGCGGCCACGGCAGCGCCCGGCTCGTCAAGGTTGCGGACGCGACGCATTTTCTTCCAATGGAACGGCCCGACATCGTGCGTCAGGAGATCGAACGAATTTCTACTCAAGTCCGCGAAGAAAAGCGCCGCTCCAGCCGCTCGACGATCTCGTCCGCCGAAAAGCCCAACGCCTGAAGCCGACCCGAGCGCACCATCAGCGACAGTCCGGCGACGGCGGCTCCAACCAAAACCGCGTCGCATTGGCCCTCACGGGTGTCGGCCGGGTTGCCGGCCGCATCCGACAAGACCTTCAAAGCTGCGATCAGGCGGCCGTTGAACAAGCGCTGTGCATCGCCGGCGCTCGCCGATTGCGCGCCAGAGGCGGCAGCCAGGCTCTCCATGTTGCGAATTTTTTCAATGGCGACGGATGCGACCGACGCGAGCCTTTTCTGGCCAGAGGCGCGCAGGGCAGCTTCGCGCATGGCGCGCGACAGAGCGGCGAGATCGTCGGCCGCGAGCGCCAGAAGCAGTTCATCCTTGCCGGAGAAATAGCCATAGAGCGCAGCGGGCGCAAAGCCAGCCTCGGCTGCGACGCTTCGCAACGACAATTCGCGCGCGCCGCCGCGTGCCGCAACCCGGCGCGCCGCGTCGAGGATTCCCGTTCGGGTGCTGGCATGCGCCTGCGCGCGGCGCAAAACTCTCTGCTCTGTCACGTTCGACATGACACGAACATAAGCGATTCGCCTGCGAAGCCTGAGACGAAGGTCGAGATACGAATCGAAAAGACCGCGCCGACGGCGCGGTCTCGTTCGAACGCGACGCACCTCGGCGGCGTCAGCCGTTAGGATGCTTGGCCTTGTAGGCGATCACGGCGGCGTTGAATTCGCCCCCGACTTTTTCCTTCAAATGCTGATTTGCGTCCACCTTGGCCGCAACCCCCGACTCCAGCGCGGGATCGATCTGCTTCTTATTCTTCAGCGCGTCCGCCTTGGCATCATCCAGCTCCTTGTAGAGGCAGGACTGATAGTCATCCGACTGCTTGATGAAGGTCAGCACGTCTTCATGGGCGCCGTTCATTTGCGCTGTCGTCGCGGTTGCACCGTCGACCGCTGCAGGTGCGATCGGCTCTTGGCAAGCGCTATCCGCCAGCGCGGGCGTGACGGACAGACCGGCGAGCGCGGCAACCAACCCCAATGTCTTAAAAATCATCGACTTTCTTCTCCCTTGGCGTTTGCGACCCCTCGCAAACCGGGGCGATACAAGCATATCCCATAGGGCAGAAGGAAGGCCGTGCGGCTATCGCGTTAGACCGCCATAGGGGGGAAGCGGATCATATTCCATCTGACGTTGGACGCGTCGGGCAAACGGAATATCGAAGAGTTGACCTGTAAGCCAAAGCGCCATGTCTATTCCGGCGGAAACGCCGGCTGCGGTTACGACGTTTCCGTCCTGCACGTAGCGATAATTGTCCAGCACTTGCGCGGCCTCGCCGCGCTCGCGCAGTGTGGAGACAAAGTTCCAATGTGTCGTAACGTTCTTGCCCTTTGCTGGGCCGGCGGCGGTCAGCAAAAGCGCGCCCGTGCAGACGCTGGTGATCCATTTGGCGGTTCGCGAACGCTGCTCGATCCACGCAAGCAGGCTCTTGTTCTCGACCTCGCGCCGCGTGCCCTGACCCCCTGGAATCAGGATCACATCGAGCGTGCCGCATTCCGAAAGCGTTACATCCGGCAGGACGCGCATGCCTTTGGCGCAGCGCACCGCCTCCTCGCGTTCGGCGATGAGCAGCACTTCACACGCATTCGAACTCAGCGCCCGCGCCATTGTGAAGACTTCCCAAGGACCGACAAAATCGAGTTCCTCCGCTCCATCGAAAATCAGGATTCCAATGCGGATTGTCATCAGCATTCTCCGTCAGGCCAATGCAACGTGCCTATTGCTTGGCCAGGGCAACCGCGAAGCCCGCAACTGGTACGCCCGCCTCGTTTCGCGGCGAACACTTTAACAGGCCGGCGACGTCAAAACCCACCAGGCTTGCTGCATGGCGGATATAACGTTCCGAGTGGCGCCAGCGGCGCTTCGGGCCCAGTTCGAATTCTGCGCCCGTGCTCGCTTCGGTTGTGAAGAGAAACAGGCCACCGGTCTTCAGACGGGCACCTACGCTTCGGAAAACGGTGCCGAGATCGCCAAGATAGACCAACGTGTCGGCGGCGATCGCGAGATCATAGTCCGCCCCAACCTTCGCAAGGCTGGTCTCAATGTCGCCGACCTCAAGATGACGATAAAGCCTGCGCGCGCGCGCCAATTCGACCATCGCCGGACTGAGATCGACGCCGTCGATGCTGGCCGCCAAGTCGGCAAAGGCCTCCCCCGCGAGCCCGGTTCCGCAACCCAGGTCGAGCACGGCGAGCTTTGTCGCATCGGGCAATACAAGATCGGCGAGCTCGCGCAGAATTTCCGGCGCGCGATAGGCGAGTTGGCCGCGCATCCGACTGTCATAGTCTGCGGAAAACTGATCGAACAGATGGCGCACATATCCTGCGTCCGAGCGCGGCCGACTGCGCATCGCCTCGGCCGCGCCGATCCTTTCCGCGAGGCCGTGGATTTCGTCCGTCGGAAGCTGAGCGAATTGTTCGAGCGCTTTTTCCGCCTCGCCGGCTTCGGCCCAGGCGCAGCCGAGTTTGAACCGTGCGGGAGGGGAAGTCGGATCGAGGCGCAGCGCGCGCTGGAACTCCGCGATTGCCGCAGGCAGATGACCCAATTCCAAAAGCGACTCTCCGAGCGCAACCACGGCTTCGCAGATGTTGGGATTGAGCGCCTGTGCGTCGCGTGCGGCACAAAGCGCGGCTTCTCGATCTCCCGATTCGCGCAACGCCGTCACCAGAGCGAGACGTGCCAACAATCCGCCCCGGCCCGCCGCGATCCTGGCGCTCAGGAACTGTGCCGCCTCGGCCGCCCTCCCCTGCGCCAGCAACGCCCGCGCGTGTTCGAGCTGGTCTTCTTCAATTGGCAAGCGTGCACTTGCCATTGTTGAGAACGACGACGTCGCGTTCCTTCAGCTTGGAGCGGAAGGAGACCACGCCGCCATCGACCCACATTTCCGTGACGATCGTCTCACCCGGGAAGACCGGCGACGAGAAGCGCACATCGAAACTGGTAATGCGCTTGGGATCGTATTTTGCGAGTGTCGAGATGACCGCACGGCAGGCCGTTCCGTAGGAGCACAGACCATGCAGGATCGGACGCGGGAAGCCGGCCATCTTGGCGACCTTGGGGTCGCGATGCAGCGGATTGCGGTCGCCCGAAAGCGCATAGATGAAAGCCTGGTCGGCGCGCGTATCGCATGAATGGACAAGATCCGGCGCACGCGTCGGCAATTGATGCGGTTCCGGGGCGCCGTCTTTCGGGCCGCCAAAACCGCCATCGCCGCGCGCAAAGGTCGTCGAGACGAGCGTCGCCAGTTTGTCGCCCGTCGATTTTTCCCTGATGACCCGCTCGTTGACGATGACCGCACCTTTTTCCTTGCCCTTGTCGAACACACCGAGCACCCGCTCGTCCGAAACGACTTCGGCCGCGGCGGGCAGCGGCTTGTGGATCTGCACGCGCTGTTCGCCATGCACCACCATCAGATAGTTGATCCCCGACATCGCCCGCCCGCCGCCGTCGGACCCGCTCCTTGGCGTGCCGCGCGGGATGACAGTCGCGAACGTCGGGACGACTTGCAGATTGTTCTCGTAGGTGAAGGGCAGTTCCTGCTCGTTCATCGGGTCGCGCTGAAAACCGATGCCAAGCGCGTAGAGCATGACTTCGCGGTCGCCGTAGCGCGCTTCGAGCCCGGTCGCCTTGGATTGCATCATTTGCTCGTAGTTGATCGGCATCGGTTCCTCCGTCCTTCATTTGGCTGCGTGCAGACTAAGTTAGCGCCGGGCTTGGCGCCAATAGCGCAAGCGTGGTTTGCTTATCGGCGACGATGTTTCCTCGAGGTGAGCTTGACGGATGCAAGTCGCCCAATTGGGCCGGGACCGCGCGGAGCCGGCCATGGCTGTCTCTGGGGTTGCCTGATCGCGGCGGCGATCGCCATCGTCGTGACCATCGGCGCGATGAGCTACACCGGCTGGTGGCTCTTTTCGGGATTCAGGAGCGACCCTGCGCTCCATTTGGTGATGGAGACCGTCAACAGCGACCGCATCGCGCGCGCCGTCCTCGGCGACAATATCGAAATCACCAGTCTGGCGAGTTCGAGTATCACCAGCGACACAGCATCGGGAACGCACGCCTACTATGTCGCTCGGGTCAAGGGAAGTAAGGCCGAAGGGATGCTGGCGATCACGCTCGATACGGTGGCGGGCCACACCCATGTCACATCCGAAGTGCTGACGGGTCCGGACGGAAGCACTTACGATCTTACGACAAGCCAACCGACCCCGCCGCCGGGCTCGATCTAAGCGCCCGGCTCAGACAGGATTCGTCTGATAGGTGAGCGGCAGTTGGCCGGCGGCGCGGATATTGTGCTCGACCGAAACCGCGGGGCCTTCGCTCCAGACCTCGGTCAGCGGCACGCCATGCTCTTCGATCATGAGGAGCGCGTGCTGGTAGCCCTCGGCAATGCAACGGTCGAAGGCGCGCCAGTCGCGCAGACCAACGCCGACGAGCGGAGGCTCGAACAGATAATTGGCCTGCTCGCGCACGATACGCCGCTGCGCTTCCGATCCCACCGTGCCCGAGCGCATCAGGATCGAGACAATCGAAGGCGTTCCCGCCATGCGCTGAGCGAGCAGCCACCACCATGGCCGCTCGCCATAGCGGTCGTCGCGCGCCTTCAAGTCGATTTCGCCTGTGACATCGGAGGCGATGATCGGTCCGCTCGAACGTTGCGCCATGACGTCGACCGGAAGGTTGTTCATCACGCCGCCGTCGACAAGAAGATGACCGTGATGCGTTACCGGCGGCAGAATGCCCGGCAACGCCACGCTCGCGCGCAAGGCCCGCCAAACCGGACCTGCGCGGTGTTCGTGAATGCGCCCGGTCGTCAGGTCCGACGAGACGCAGAAGAAGGGCTTGGGCATCTCCTCGATGCGGATATCGCCGAAATTGTGCCGTAGCAGGTTCGTCACCTTCTTGCCGCGCACCAGCGCGATCAGCGGCAGGGTGTAGTCGTTGAGCGGATTGCCTTCGACGAAAGCGGCGCGCATGCGCTCCGTAAGTTCCTCGATGGTCCACTCGCTGGCGAGGCCCGCCGCGATGATGCCGCCCATGCTGGCGCCGCCGAGATTGTCGAACGGCACGCCCGCCTCCATCAGCGCCTTGACGACCCCGATATGGGCAAAGCCGCGCGCGCCACCGCCTGCGAGCACAAGACCGACCGCCCGTCCGGAAACGAATCTGGCCAGGCGCCGGATATCGTCGGGCCGCCCCGCGCGCACGTGATGATGCGACTCGAAGAGACCACTGCGTACGGCGAAATGTTCCGGCAGATTCTCGCTCTTGTCCGTCGGGTGAAGGAGCAGAAGTTGCGGCAGACCGCTGGCACGCTCCTTGAAGGCGGGCATATCGGGCGTCGGAGCCGACAAAGGTTCATCGACGCGGGCGAGAAGGAAAATGCGATCCGCCTGCCGCAGGCACTGTTGCGTCCACGGACTCGAGGGCGAATCACCGCGATAGAAGACGATGTCATGGGCGAGCTCGAAATTGTTGAACCATTCGGCCGATTGGTCCGCGCAGCTTGAATCGAGCACCGCTGCCTTGGACCCCATGTTGACGAGTGCGCCGGCCAGACGGTGGGCGATCGGCGACTGTTCCAGGCCCGGCTGAAGCGGCACGATCGCGAATGTCTTGGGCCGCGCGCTGTCGTCGCTGCTGCGCGTGGTGTCTTCCAGCCGCCTGACCAGAATTCGCATCAAGTTGAGCATGACGCGCGGATGGCGCGTGATCAGCGCGTCGAAGGCCTCGGGTGGTACACGCAACAGCTCGCTGTCGCGCATGGCGACGACTTGGGCGCTGTGCTCGGTGCTGCCGGAGATCATCGACATTTCGCCGACCGTCTCGCCGGGCGGAATATGCGCGACGAGACGGCGCTTGCCGCGTTCGTCTTGCGCAAACACGCCGAGACTGCCGGTAATGACGAGAAAGACGGCCCGCTCGTTCTCGCCGTCGCGCTTCAGCAGCATCCCGCCGGGCAAACCGAACCAGTTGGCCTCCGACAAGAGCTTCTTCAGCGCGGCATCGCTCACATCCTCGAGTAGGCGGAAGCTGCGCAGGTGCTGACGCAGAGACTCCGGGTAGACGGTATCCGGTCCGATCTTGAAGGAAGACAGAAAGGCCATGGTCATCGCGGCAGGCTGCCGGCCTTTCTAACGCACCAGGCCGCCCGACCGCCATCGACTGGTTCTGAACAGTCCGTGAGAGCGGTTGCGTCGGGCGTCTGAAGCCGCGGCGGGATCGGCCACGTCATGGGCTCGACCAGCCCGCGGCTTACAGCGATGCGATCATTGTACGCCATGAACGCGGCCTTTTTTCGCTGCTGCGCGCGACACTCTCATACGCCGGTAAACGTGTCGTTAGCGTGAACTCTCCGTTCATCCGCCGTTCAATCCTGGCCCAGAATTTTCCACACGCTTGCCACGCTGAAGATCGCCTCGCCGCGTACCGTGAAATCCCCGCGGAAGAACATCAACGCACGCGTACGCCGCGTGAGGATGGGCGTCACCTCGACCAGATCTCCGAGTTTGGCGGGCGCGAGAAATTGCATTTGCATCGTCATGGTCACGCAACTGGCATGATCGCAGACATCCCAGGCTGCCTGCCCGAGCGCCGCGTCGGCGAACGTCATCAGCATTCCACCATGGATCACGCCGCGCATGTTGAGATGCCGTTCGTCTATGATGAGGGCAAAGCGGCGCGCGCCCTTGCTGCCGCGCTCAAAGACCGGACCGACATGGATCTCGAAGGGATCGACCAGTTCGGTTCTGGTGAAGCCAGCGGGCGGCGTTGTCATTGTTCGAGGATTTTCCAAAGTCCCGTGACCACGCCGAGCGTGCGCTTCTCGCAAACGAGTTCGGCAGAGAGAAAAACCATCGTTCGCGTTTGGCGTGTGACCCTCACCTGCGCGATGACGACGTCGCCCAGCTTTCCCGGTCCGGTAAAATCGCAAGTGAGCGAGACCGTGGTGCACGTCGAGGCGCCGCTCACCGCGCGCGATGTCTGGCTCATGGCGATATCCGCGAACGTCATGAGCACTCCGCCGTGCAGGCTGCCGGAACTGTTCATGTGCTTCGGCTCGACGCGCAGTGCGTAGCGCTTGGCCCCGCCCTCGTCTGCCAGACGCCAGAACGGCCCCGCGTAAGCGTTAAATCCGCCGCGCGAAATATTTTCGGCGCCGGGAGGCAAGGCAGCGTGCGTGTCGCTCATCTAAGGCGTGGATAAGATGTTTCTGGTTGCACTGCAATATCGCCCGCTCCGCGGATTGGAAACTCCGCGCCGCCACACTAAAGTTGCAAAACTTAGCAAGATGCGCCAAGCGAGGGGTCGCGCAAGCGCACGCGTTTCAGCAAGGTGAGGCTATTCATGAAGACCAGTTTCGTTCGCGCCGCCGTTGCGGCGTGCCTGCTCAGCTCAGCCGGCATCGCCGTCGGGCTTCTTCCCTTTGCGGCTGTGGCGGCCGACAAGCCAGCGGCCACGCCACCTGCACCGCCCGCCGTCAGCAAGGATGTCGGCAAGATTCTCGACGCGGCCAGGAAGCTCATGATTGCGGGCGACTACACGACGGCCAAGTCGACGGTCCTGCAGGCGCGCGACGTTCCGAACCGCACCGTCATCGACGATTTCGAAATCAACAATTTCCTCGGCAATATCGCCATCAAGCTGAACGATCACCCCACCGCCGAAGTTGCGTTCTCAGCCATGGCGGAATCGGCGGAGATACCCGAGACCGAACGCTCTGCGACCTTCCGCATCGCCGCGCTTCTGGCGACCGAGCAGAAACACTTCGATAAGGGCATCAAGTACGGAAAGGCATTTGTCGCGCTCGGCGGTCCGCCGGACGACACCGTGCTGGCGTCCATGTCGGAGGCCTACTACTACACCAATGATTATGCTTCCGCCGAAACCACCGGCAAGCAGGCCATTGCCGCGACGCCCGCCGGCAAACCGCCGAACGAGAACGCCTTGAGCGTCGTCTTCGGCAGCGAGATCAAACTCAAAAAGCAGGATGAGGCGGTCAAGACCCTCGAGCAGATGGTCGACTATTACGGCAAGCCAGACGATTGGGGACAGCTGGTGCGTGCGGCGTTTGGGATTACCGGGATCAAGCAGCTCGATGATCTCAACCTCTTCCGCCTCGAACTTGCGACGAAGGCAAACATGGAAGGGTCGGATTACGACACGATCGCTCAATTGGCGATTCAGCTCGGCTATCCCGTGGAAGCGCAAGCCGCACTGGAGGCCGGCCTCAGTTCCGGCAAAATCAGCAACAGCGGCAAGACGGCCGCCACATTGGCCAATGCACGCACGCGCGCAGCCAAGGATCGGGCTACACTTTCTTCGTTCGAGGCGACCGCCGCGAAGTCGCCCAATGGCGAACTCGACATCAAACTGGCGCAAACCTATTACGGCTATGGCCGTTACGCCGACGTGGTCACGGCTGCGCGTCGTGGATTGAGCAAAGGCGGAGCCAAGGCCGATCCCAACGAAGCCAATATGCTGATCGGCATGGCGTTCGCGATGCAGGGTAACACTGCGGACGCGCAGGCAGCGCTCAGCAACGTCAAGGGCAGCGCGGCAACGGCGAGGGTCGCGCATCTTTGGAGCCTCTATGCCGGGCGCAAATATGCGACGGCGGCGGCGCCTGCCCACTGAACGAGGCGGCACCTTCTTTCGGTGCCCCCTCTCAGTCTAATTTTGCTGCGGTTGTTCGCCGGAGATTGCCATGCGGGAAGCCGTCATCGTTTCGACTGCGCGTACAGGACTGGCAAAATCAGTTCGCGGCGGATTTAACCTGACGCATGGCGCCGTGATGGGCGGCCATGCCGTTAAGCACGCAATCGCACGAGCCGGCATCGATGCCAAGGACGTCGAGGACGTCTTCATGGGTTGCGCGTTGCCTGAAGGCGCAACAGGAAACAACATCGCGCGCGCTTCGGCGATCTGGGCGGGTTGCCCGGTCACGACTGCGGGCACGACCATCAACCGCTTTTGTTCGTCCGGGTTGCAAGCGATTGCCATGGCCGCGCAACAGATCATGACGGAAGCCACGCCTGTCGCCATCGGCTCCGGCGTCGAGTCGATTTCGCTCGTGCAGATGGGCGGGATGAATCTCAATCACTTCACCGAGGAACACCTTCTGCAGATCAAACCGGCACTCTGGATGGCCATGATCGAGACCGCCGAAATCGTCGCCGAACGCTATCAGGTGAGCCGCGAGCGCCAGGATGTATATGCGCTGGAAAGTCAGCGTCGCACAGCCGCCGCACAACAGGCTGGCCGTTTCAAGGACGAAATCGTTCCCTTGGCGACGAAGATGAAGAAAGTCGACCGCGCCACGGGACAAGAATCGGTTGTCGACGTCACGGTCGACCGCGACGAGGGGAACCGGCCGGACACGACGCTCGAGGGCCTGAGCGCGCTCAAGCCTGTCTTCAGCGGCGGACAACAGATTGCCCAGGGAAAATACATCACCGCCGGAAACGCGTCGCAATTCGCGGACGGCGCTTCCGCGGCCGTGGTGATGGAGGCTGGTGAAGCGGCAAACCGTGGAATCAAGCCGCTCGGTATCTTCCGCGGTTTCGCGGTCGCGGGCTGCGAGCCTGAGGAAATGGGCGTCGGACCGGTCTATGCCGTGCCGCGTCTTTTGCAGCGGCACGGTCTCAAGGTCTCGGACATCGATTTGTGGGAACTGAACGAGGCCTTCGCCAGCCAGGTGCTGTACTGCGCCGACAAACTGGAGATCGATCCCGCGAAGATGAATGTCGACGGCGGCGCGATCTCCATCGGGCACCCTTATGGCATGTCCGGTGCGCGTATGGCGGGACACCTCTTGCTCGAAGGACGCCGGCGGAAAGCCAAACTTGGCGTCGTCACCATGTGCATCGGAGGCGGAATGGGCGCTGCCGGTCTCTTCGAGATTCTGCAGTAGCATGCGCTCGGTCGCGGTTGCGCTTCTGCTATTGGCGTGTGCCGGGTGCGCCAGCCTTCATGACGTGTTGCGACCGGCGCCGACTGATCCGAAGACTCTGATGCCGGCCCTGGAACTGCGCATTGCGGTGCTGGTTGCCGACGAGCGCTTGCGGCTCGCGCCGGACTCGAAATCCCTGGTGATCGATCCGGAGCTTGGCGAAATCGCCCGCAAGCGTGCCCTGGATATGGCGAGCAAGAACTATTTCGCCCATACCGCACCGAACGGCGACACATCGGCGTCGTTGCTGATGGCTGAGGATGCCCGATTCCAAGGGTTGCTCGGAGAGAATATGGCCGCGCAGCATTATTCGCCTGCCAGCGGGATCGACATCGAGGCGTTTGCCCGGCGCTTCGTCGCAACCTGGATTTCCAGTGCATCGCACAGGGAAAATCTGTCGTTCCCGGACTACAACCGCACCGGGGTGGGCGCTGCCGTGAACGGCGACACGGTGTACGTCACGCAACTCTTCGCCACGGACCTGGGTCTTGGTCCGCATCAGGATGCCGAGCCGCGCGCCGTCGTCACGCCGTTGCCCAATGCGAAAGCCGCGCTCGCGCCGGCGCCAAAGGCGCCTCGCAGCGGCGCGACGGCTCATTGATGCGCGACCCCGTCGGTCCGAACCGTCCGATCGCCACCTATGCGGAATTCTGGCCACACTATCTGAGGGAACACGCACGCCGGGCGACGCGGTCGATTCATTTTGTCGGCACGGGCATCGCGCTTGTTTGTCTCACTGTCGGGCTCTCGACCGGTGGTTTCTGGTTCCTTCCCGCAGCACTCGTGGCGGGCTACGGACCCGCCTGGTTCGCGCATTATTTCGTGGAAAAGAACCACCCGGCCACCTTCACCTACCCGCTCTGGTCGCTCATTTCCGACTTCAAAATGGCCTTTTTCTGGATCGGGGGCCGTCTCGATCGCGAACTCGACCGCGCCGGCGTCGGCAAGCTTTGACGCTAACCCTGAATTAACGCTGTTGGTCCATTTTGGCCATCGGACCATCGCGACGCTTCAATAGTCTTGTTAGTCGGCGTCGAGACCATTCTTTACACTATATGTTGTGATCAGTACTTTTACTGGCGGGTGTAGTACCAAGTGAGTCGAAATGCGGCCAGACATCCCTTGGAACGTTGCGGGCATCCCGATGGAGGCCCGCGAAGCTGCGAGGGCGGCCGCGCGCCGGGAAGGTCTTTCGGTCGGCGAATGGATGACGCGGCGCATCCTGCGCAGCTTTTCGGATCCGGCTGAGGCACCGATGCGCGAGGCTTGGTCGTCCAACGTCAGCAATTTCACCGCAGCGACCGAAGTGCGACCGTCGCGTCGCGACACCGAAGAAATGCTGGCGCATGTGGCGCGCAGCGAATCCGAAACGGGCGAAGTCTTTCGTCGCATAGAAGAGCAGTTGCGCGGCGTGGCGCGGCGCCTCGAAGCGGCCGAGCGCAGCCAGTCCGAAAACAATCGCGCCATGACGAAGGCCGCGAGCGAAATCAACGTCACCGCACGCGAACAGGCGCAAGCCTTCGATCAATTGGGCAACAGCGTCATCAGTCTTGCCGACCGTCTCGATCGAGTCGAACGCCAGGGCGCAAGCGAGGGCCTGAGAGATGCGGTGAAGGGCCTGCATCAGGGCTTGTCACGACTCGCCGATCAGATTTCTTCCACGGCCACCCAATCCGCTACGCAAATATCCGCTCTCGCCGGCAATCTTGAATCGGTCGCCGGACGGATCGGCGAAGTGCGCGCCGAAACCGACAATACCAATCAGGCCGTCGAACAGCGTCTGGCGAAATTCGACGAACGCATCCGCGCGCTGGAAAACCTGGTGCAGTCCGGCCAAGCTGCTGTCGAGCGCGCACTCACAAGTCTTGAAGCGCGCGCCCAAGGCGACGCGGCGGCGATGAAACGCGATGCGGACGCGGCGAGTGCGATATCGCGGCTCGAAGACAGCCTGTCGAAACTGAGTGCGCCGGCCGCCAATCCGGCGCTCGACCGTCGGCTTTCGGCTATCGAACGCACGCTCGGTGAAATCGCAACCCGCTTCGACAAGCCTGACACGCAGTCCGACGCGATCGAGGCCGAACTCAAGCGGCTGGCCGGGCGTATCGACGCCTCGGAAGCCGGGCAACGCGACAGTGTCGCGCAGTTGCGTGCCGAGCTCACCACGGTTTCGAGCCGGACCCCGGCCGTCGAGGCGGCGCCACATCCCGTCACCGAGGTTCTGCCGCATCCCGTGGCCGAGCCTGCGCCTCACATGGTCGCCGAGACCATCGGGCCGATATCCGTCGTCGAACACCCTGCTGCCGCAGAGGAGACGCCGCCCTTCGTCAACGTACTGGCGCCCGACGTGGTTGTCCCGCACGAGGAGCGGAGCGCCGAGTTCTCCACCTTCGATGCGGCCGCCGATTCCGCGCCTCTGGCCGAAGAAACCGTTCCTGCCGAAGCGGCGCACGCGCCAGAGCAGAGCGGGTTCGAAACCGACCCCTTCGCTGCCGAAGCGGCTGAGGCACCGGCCGTCGAACCAGCGGCTTCGGCCGCGCCCGACTCCTATCTCGCCGCGGCACGCCGTTCGGCGCGCGCCGCAGCAGCTCAAGCGGAAACGGATATCGGTTCGCGCATCGGCGGATTTTCGTGGGGTTCTACCGCCGACGAAGAGGAAGCCCGGTCAAACAGCCGCAAAACCTACTTCGTGGTCGCGATCATCGCCCTGGTCCTGATTCTCGCGATCGCCGCAGGAGCATTCCTCAGCCAACGCATCGGAACGCCAAAATCCTCGGCGCCACTCTTCCATCCGCAAAAGACCACGCCCGCAGCAAACGCGCCGACACCGTCTCGGCATGCAAGCGCGGCGAACGGCACAGCGCCGGTCTTGAACACCGTCGTCGTACCCACACCCCAAGGCCAGGCTCCGAACGCGCCGGCGCAACCGCCAGGCGGGGCAGCCGCTCCGGCGCCGGTTCAGACCGCCTCGGTTGCGCCACTCGACAAGCTGACCGCGCTCGCCAATGGCGGCAATGCCAAAGCCGAACTCATCGTCGGTCTGAAATATCTCGACGGCGACGGCGTCGCAGTGAGCGAAGCCGATGCCGCCAAGTGGCTCGGCCGCGCTGCGCTCGCCGGCCAGCCCGTTGCGCAGTACCGCCTCGGCACGCTCTATGAACGCGGTCGCGGAGTCGCCGCCGATCCGGTCAAGTCGGTTCACTGGTACACGCTGGCCGCACAGGCGGGCAATCGCAAGGCGATGCACAATCTGGCCGTCGCCTATGCCTCCGGGACCGGCGTTGCAAAGAACCTTCCGGAAGCGGCCCGCTGGTTCGCCAAGGCGGCCGCGCTCGGCCTCTCCGATTCGCAATTCAATCTCGCCGTCCTTTATGAGCGCGGACTCGGCGTGCCCCAAAGCCTGATCGATGCATACAAATGGTATGCGATTGCGGCCACGTCGGGCGATACGGAGTCCAAGGCCCGCATCGATGCGTTGGCGACACAGCTCAGTGCCGAAGATCGCGCCGCCGCACAACGCTCGGTCGACGCCTTCCATCCCCAGCCGCTCGATCCAAAAGCGAACGTCGCGCCGCAGCTGAGCGAAATCACAAACTAGAGTTTCGCGCCGGAAAGGTTGACCGCACAGCTTCCGGCGCGCACATTCGCATCAGGCTCGGGCCTGCCGGATTTGGACAGGTCCTTCATCCCTGACCGTGTATTTGTCCGATCGATGGAAATCTATCTCCCCATCGCCGAGATGTCGGTTCATTGGCTGGTCATCCTTGGCATGGGTGCGGCGATCGGTTTTCTCTCCGGTCTGTTCGGCGTCGGCGGCGGTTTCCTGCTGACGCCGCTGCTCATATTCTATGGCGTTCCCGCTTCGGTCGCGGTTGCAACCACGGCCAGTCACATCACGGCCTCGTCCATTTCGGGCGCCATCGCGCAATGGCGCAAGCGCGCGCTCGACATGAAGATGGGCGCCGTCATGGCGTCAGGCGGACTTGTCGGCACGGTGTTCGGGGTCTGGCTGTTCGGCGTCATGCGCCGCTCCGGCCAGATGGATCTCGTCGTGGCCGCAAGTTACGTCGTCCTGCTCGGCACGGTCGGCGGACTGATGCTGCGCGAGAGTCTCGGCGTGTTGCGCGCGGCCCAGAGCGGAACGAGCACGCCGGCGCGCCGCAGCGGACAGCATCTGTGGGTGCACGGTCTGCCGATCAAGATGCGCTTCCGCGAATCGCGCCTCTACATCAGCGTCATTCCTCCGATCGGCATCGGGTTCATCGTGGGCGTTCTCTCCGCCATCATGGGCGTTGGCGGCGGCTTTGTCGTCGTGCCGGCAATGATCTACTTGCTGCGCATGCCGACCAATGTCGTCATGGGCACCTCTCTGTTCCAGATCGTCATCGTTACCGCAGCAACGACCGTTCTTCAGGCGACCAGCAACTTCGCGGTCGATATCGTCCTTGCCTTGTTCCTGATCCTGGGCGGCGTGGTCGGCGCACAGCTTGGCGTCAGGGCCGGCGAGCGCCTGCGCGGCGAACAGCTCAGGATGTTGTTGGCGCTGCTGGTTCTGGCCGTCGCCGGCCGACTGCTTTTCAGCCTCGTGATCGAGCCAGACGAGCTCTACAGCGTGGCGACGGCATCGCCATGAGACGAACTCTCGCCCTTCTTGGTCTGTGCGCGTCATGCGCCGTTCCCGCGTTGGCGTCCGAGGATCTCGTGTCGGGCCTGTCGCAAGACACGGTCGAAATCACGTCGAACTATACCGGCACCGACATCGTCGTATTCGGGGCCATCGAGCATCTGGACGATACCGGCGCGCACGACGTCATCGTCATCGTTCGCGGACCCGATGCCGACATGACCGTGCGCAAGAAAGACCGCGTCGTCGGAATCTGGCTCAATCGCGACCAGGCCAAGCTGCAAGACATGCCGACTTACTATTATCTCGCCAGCACCCGGCCGCTCGTCGATATTGCGACCAAGGAAACGTTCAAGCGCTACGGCATCGGACTCGCGAATTTGAAGCCCGCGCGCGTCTTTTCCCATCACAACCCCGAACCCTTTCGCCAGGCGCTCATTCGCCACAAGGAGCAGGACGGCTTGTACGGCGAAGCGCCGGCAGCCGTGGAATTTCTCAGTCCCGCCCTCTTTCGCGTGCATGTGCCGGTGCCGGCGACCGTCACGCGCGGTCAATATAACGCCGAGGTCTACCTGTTTCGCGATGGCAATGTGATCAGTGCGCAATCGACGCCGCTGTTCATCGATCAAACAGGCCTCGAGCGCCGCCTTTACAATCTGGCGCACGACTCGCCCTTGCTTTACGGACTCTCCGCCGTCCTCATGGCCGGCATACTCGGCTGGCTGTCGTCGGTCGTCTTCCGGCGCGCGAGTTGAGGCGAACCACGCGCCGCCACCGCATAGACTCGCCGCCCTCCGAGCATGTAAGCCGCGAAATCTGCCGAAAACAGCGCCGCGATCGCCTCGTCATCGATGTCGAGACCGCCCGCATAAGCACCGAACGCAGGCATAACCATGCGCGTGGCATCACCGGCAAAGCAGCGGCGGCGAAGACTGCGTCCGTGGCGCGCAACCGTCGCGCAAGGGTGGAGATGTCCGGCAATCTCGCCGGCTTGCGGTTGCCGCGCCGGTTCGTGGCGAAACACGAGGCCGCCGATGGCAAGCTCCGCCGCGATGCTGCCGCCGAGCCAGGAAGGCGGTTCCGGATCGTGATTGCCCTCGATCCAGATCCAGTCGGTGCGCGAGACCTGGCGCGCGAGTGTGTGCTTGTCGTCATCGTCGAGCCGGGCAGCGGCGGCGCTGTCGTGGAACGAATCGCCAAGCGCGACGATGCGAGCCGGAACATAAGCACTCATCAAGGCCTCGATGCGCTTCAACGTCGAGCGCGTGTCGTAGGGTGGCAACAGCGTACCGCGCGTGGCGAACGAGGAGCCCTTCTCGAAATGGATGTCGGCCAGGATGAGGGTCCGTTCCGCCGGCCACCATGCGGCACCCGTGCGATCGAGCAAAAGGGTCTCGCCGTTGACCTCAACGAACATCTGTTCAATCGACACGCATCGCTTCCTTGATCAACGCTTCTTCCGCCTCGCGCAGGATATCCTCATGCGCCTCGCCGGCCACCATCTCCTTCGATATTTCGAGCATGGCGGGAACGGCCAGCGGCGAGACACGGTCGAGCCGCCGGGTGACAATGCGGTTCTTGACGCGCTTCAAGGCTTGCGCAAGACGCGCGATGTCCAACAGCCCCGTCCCGGCGTCCTCGTAGGTGGCGCGCAACAGAACATGGTCCGGCTCATGCTCGCGCAACACGTCGTAGATCAGGTCGGAGGAGAACGTCACCTGGCGGCCGGATTTCTCCCGCCCCGGATAACGCCGTTCGATCAACCCCGAGATGATCGCGCAATTGCGGAACGTGCGCTTGTAAAGATTGGATTCGGCGAGCCAGGCATCGAGATCATCGCCCAGCATGTCCTCTGCGAACAATTCCGCCATGTCGACCCCACCCATGTCGCGCAGCGCCCAAACGGCAAGCGCGTACTCGTTTGCGACGAAGCCGAGCGGCCGCATGCGCAGGCGTTCGAGCCGCCGCGTCAAGAGCATGCCGAGCGTCTGGTGTGCGAGACGGCCTTCGAACGGGTAGCACACCAGATATTCGCGCGAGCCGCGCGGAAACGTCTCGATCAGCAACTGGCCAGGCTGCGGAATGACGGAGCGCGCTTCCTGGATCCTGAGCCATTCATGCACAGGATCGGGCAGCACGTGCCAACTTTCGGGTCGGGATACCATCTCCCGCACGCGCTCGGCCAAAAACGTGGAGAGTGGAAACTTGCCGCCATTGTAGGACGGGATCTGCGCCAGGCTGTCGGTCGTCTTGGTGACATAGGCGCCGTCGTCGCGCATGCCTTCGAAGCGAAGCACTCGACCTGAGAAGACGAAGGTGTCGCCTCTCGTCAGTTGTTCGACGAAATACTCCTCGAGCTGGCCAAGCACGCGGCCGCCCGCGCCGGCCGGGCGCCCTTTGGATTGCAGACGGATCTCCACCATCGGATCCTCGACGATGACACCGACATTAAGCCGATATTGCTGCGCCATGCGTGGGTGCGCGACGCGCCACAAACCGTCTTCCGTCTTGCGCAGACGCGCGTAGCGATCGTAGCGCTTGAGTGCATAGCCGCCTGTCGCCACGAAATCGACCACGGCATCGAAATCGGCACGCGTGATGTGACCATAGGGCGAAGCGGATTTGACTTCGCCATAGAGCTCGTTCGCATCGAACGGCGCCGAACACGCCATGCCGAGCACATGCTGTGCGAGCACGTCGAGCCCGCCTCGGCGCAGTCGCTCGCCATCGAGCTCGCCGGCCAGCACCGCATCGCGCGCGGCGTTGCATTCGAGCACCTCGAAGCGGTTGGCCGGCACGAGCAAAGCCTCACTCGGATCGTCAAGCCGATGATTGGCGCGGCCGATGCGCTGCACCAGCCGTGCCGCACCCTTCGGAGCGCCGATGCAGATCACCTTGTCGACCGCGCCCCAGTCGATGCCGAGATCAAGCGTCGAGGTGCAGACGACCGCGCGCAAGTCGCCGCGTGTCATCGCGGCTTCGACCTTGCGGCGCTGCCCCGGCGCGAGCGAGCCGTGATGCAACGCGATCGAGAGGTTCTGATCGTTGATGCGCCAGAGTTCCTGGAATGTGCGTTCGGCCTGGCTGCGCGTATTGACGAAAACAAGCGCCGTCTTCGCCGTCTTGATGGCGTCCATCACATCCAGCATGGCGTGACGTGCGAGATGGCCGGCCCAAGGCACATAGGAGTCCGAGGCGCTGATTCCGATTTGCGGTTTGGCGCCGGCCTGGCCGATCACGACTTCCGAAAAGGCCTCACCGGTTGACGGTTGCGGCATCAGGAATTTCTGCAAAGGCGCGGGATCGGCCACGGTTGCGGAAAGCCCGACGCGGCGATGCGTTGGCGCGAGCGTCTGCAGCCGCGCCAGACCGAGTGCCAAGAGGTCGCCGCGCTTCGAATTGTGCAGGGCGTGAAGTTCGTCCAGCACGACAGTCTTCAGCTCCGCGAACATCCGTTTCGCGCCCGGCGTCGCGAGCAGGAGCGCCAATTGTTCCGGCGTCGTCAGCAGAATGTCCGGCGGCGAATGACGCTGGCGCAGGCGGCGCGAATGCGGCGTGTCGCCGGTGCGCGACTCGACTTTGACGGCGAGGCCCATTTCGGCGATCGGAATCTCGAGGTTGCGCGTCACGTCGACCGCGAGCGCTTTCAGCGGCGAGATGTAGAGTGTGTGCAGCGCGCGCGGGCGGCGTGCGGGCAAGCGTGCGAGTTCGATCAGGCTGGGCAGAAAACCCGCGAGCGTCTTGCCGCCGCCCGTTGGCGCGACGAGCAACACGGATTCTTCGCGAGCAGCATGCGCGATCAGCGCCGACTGATGCGCCCGGATCTGCCAGCCGCGCGAGACGAACCAACCGGCAAACGCCGGCGGCAACACGCCCTGGCGTTGGTCGCTGCGCGCAAGGTGGAGCGGCTTGGTCGCGCTGCCGGCCCCTTTTGGAACCTGGAACAAAAGTTTCACCTGTGCCGTCATTCCTGCCGCTTACGCACCGTCTTTTTTTGCCTTTGGACCCTGATCGCTCCTACTGTGCCTCAAAGAAACCGGGAGGAACAGATCATGTACGACTTGATGTTCAAGGACGGCATCCTGAAGGGCAAGCGCATCCTCGTGACCGGCGGCGGCACCGGCCTTGGCGAGGTGATGAGTGAGGCCTTCGCGCAGCTTGGCGCCAGCGTTTACATCTGCGGCAGGCGCAAGGCCGTGCTCGATGAGACCGCCAAAAAGCTCTCCGACAAGACCAAGTCGAGCGTCAAAGGCATCGCCTGCGACATCCGCGTGGCCGAAGCGGTCGACGACATGGTGGCGCAGATCTGGGCCGACGGCGGAGCCTTGAGCGGCCTCGTCAACAACGCCGCCGGAAACTTCATCAGCCGTACGAAGGACCTCTCACCGCGCGGCTTCAACGCCATCGCCGACATTGTCTTTCGCGGCTCGTTCTACGTCACCCTTTCCTGCGGCAAGCGCTGGATCGAGGGCGGCAACAAGGCGAGCGTCATCTCGATTCTCACTACCTGGATTTGGAACGGCGGTCCCTTCACCGTGCCTTCCGCGATGTCTAAAGCGGGGCTCAACATCATGACGAAATCACTCGCGACCGAATGGGGCCCGCACGGTATCCGCTTGAATGCCATCGCGCCCGGACCGTTTCCGACCAAAGGCGCGTGGGAGCGACTCAATCCGTCTGCGGCGGGTTCCGGCGAAGCGCCAGCGCGCAGCGCAGGCATGTCGCGCAACGGCGAGATGTTTGAGCTCGCGAATCTCGCGACGTTTCTGATGGCCGACGGCTGCGATTATCTCACGGGTCAGACGATCGCGATCGACGGCGGCATGCATCTCGCAGCCGGCGGAAATTTTGCGCGACTCGCAGCGCTTGGCGATTCCGAATGGGACGCGATCCGCAATCAGATCCGTTCCGCCAACGACAAGGACAAAGCGCAACGCAGCGTGTAGCGAAATTTCAAAGTCTCGAAAAACGCACAGGAACAGGATTTCTTTCGCGTTGACTCGGCCATCCGATAGGCGGAGTATTTTCGCGACCGCGCCGCGGACGCGCCGCCCCGTAAGAGTCGGGGCGAGAGACGGCGGAACCCGCGAGCGGCTGGCGAAACGCAGAACAGGGAGTTTCCGCATGGAAAACACTCCACCGGGCAAGCGACCGGGGCTCTGCGTGCGCAGAGCCACAGCCGGTTGAGGCGTAAGACCGACTGCCGCCCTACAATCGAATCGGAATGACGCGAGCTTCGCTCGCAGAGATGTGCCCGTTTTGACGGGACTAGAAAGCCCAGGCCTCGTGCCGGGCTTTCGTTTTGTTGACAGTGCTCTTCGGCTGTCCCAACGTTTGCCTCCTGGGGGATGGGCGCATGTCGCAATCGCAAAATCGTTCGAACGAAGTGCGTTACCAGTCGATCGACACGGTGCGCGGCTTCGCCGTGCTCGGGATTCTCCTCATGAACATCGTGGGGATGGGGCTTCCGTCCTTCTCCTATCTCGATCCGACCTACTACGGCGGCTCGCACGGCGCCGATTTGTGGACCTGGGCGGTCAACAACGTGCTGACCGACGGCAAGATGCGTGGTCTCTTCACGATCCTGTTCGGCGCCAGCACGGTCTTGATTGCGCAGCGCGCCGAAGGCGGCAGGCCAAGCGCGCTGCAGACGCACTATCGGCGCATGTTCTGGCTCTTCGTCATCGGCATGATCCACGCCTATCTCTTCTGGTGGGGCGACATTCTGGTCTGCTATGCGCTTTCCGGACTCTTTCTCTTCCCGGTCCGCAAGCTCGATCCGAAGCTCTTGATCGCGCTCGGCACACTCATCCTCGTCATCCTCTTCGCCTACAACGCGATCGACTCCGAACGCCTTTATGCCTTGCGCGCGGCCGCATCGGCGCCGGGCGCGTCCGACGCCGCGATCAAGGCGTGGCAGGACGCTTCCCAGACCGTTGTGCTGCCGCCCGAGATGAAGGCGCAGGAACTCGCAGGCTTCGGCGGCGGCTTCATGGATGCGCTTCAGGCGCGGGCGCGCATGGCGCTTTTCCTGCAACTGATGCTCAATCCGACGGACTATATGCCGGAGGCCATCGGCAACATGCTGATCGGCATGGGCCTCTTCCGCCTCGGCTACTTCACGCTCGGCTGGTCCACCCGCGCCTATCTCGCGCTGATCGCCTTCGGCTATGTCGTCGCCGTGCCGATCACCGCCTGGCTCGCCTATCTGATCTGGAAAAGCAACTTCGATCCGCTCGTCATCCATCAAGTCGGCGGCTGGCAGCAGGCGACGCGACCGTTCATCGCTCTGGCGCACGGCAGCGTGATTCTGCTCATCGTGCGCGCTGGCGCCATACGTTGGTTGACGGAGCGGCTTTCCGCCGCCGGCCGGATGGCATTCAGCAACTATCTTCTGACATCGATCATCACGACGTTTGTCTTCTGCGGCTTCGGCTTCGGGCTCTATGGCAAGCTTTCGCGCTTCGAGCTGCTCTACGTCGTCGCCGGCGTCTGGGCGTTCATCCTCATCTGGAGCGCGCCGTGGTTGGCGCGTTTCCACTACGGACCGTTCGAGTGGGTGTGGCGCTCGCTCGTGCGCTGGGAAACCCAGCCCTTCGTGAAACGTCGGCCCAACGCAGCGAGTGCGACGGCCTGATTACTTGGTGCGCCAGGCGATGCGGACTCCCGGTTCATAGTCCGGCAGGTCCCACCGCGGTTCGGCAGGCTCGCGGCGGAACTTGATCGCCGGCCCGATATGCAGATTACCGGACTCATCGTGGAGCAGCATCGCGCGCGCCGCGGCGTTGGCGCCGTGAAATGCATCGTGCAGGTTGCGGACCGGCGCCCAGCACAAATCGATCGGTGCGAGGAACGTTTCCCATTCGGCCAGGGTCTTCGTCTTGAATATCGCCGTGAAAAATTCGATCAGCGGCTTCTGCGTCGCACCGGGCTCACCTTTGGCGACGTCGAGAAAGTCGAGCCGGCTCAGTGCACGCAGGAGATTCTCGCAGAACTTCGCCTCATTTCCAGCCAGCACGATGAAGCCGCCATCGCCCGTTTCATAAATGCGATTCATCGCCTGGCCGCCATAGTTGCGCATTTCGTGCGGCACCGGCGCGCGATCTTCGCCGAACACGCTGCCGACGATGTTCGGCGTCCAGGCGAGCAACGAGTCGTACATTCCAATGTCGATATACTCGCCCTTGTCCGTGCGTTCGCGCGCCAGAAGCGCCATCAGGATCGCCGACAATGCGGTCAGCGACGATGCCATGTCGGCCGCGACTAGGTTCGGCATGTTCGGCTTTCCGTCGGCGAAATCGCGCGAAAGTTCCAGCGTGCCCGCCAGCGCCTGGACGCCCAGATCATGCGAAGGCTTGTCGCGCAACGGACCGTTCTGCCCGAACGCGCTGATCGAACAGTAGACGATGCGTGGATTGCGCACCGCAATGGCGTCATAGCCGATGCCGAGGCGCGCCGCGACGCCAGGCCGAAACGCTTCGACGATCACGTCGGCCTCGTCGGCCAGGCGAAGAAACGCTTCGAGATCGCTCTTGTCCTTGAGATCGAGCGCGAGCGAACGCTTGCCGCGCGCGATGTTGCGAAACCACACCGAGGTTCCGTCGGCCGCGCGCGCTCCCATGACGCGCACCGGCTCGCCGGTGCCGTTCTTGGGCTCGACCATGATCACGTCGGCGCCGTGATCGGCCATGGTCATGGTCAAGTGCGGCCCCGGCAGAAACTGCGAGAGATCGAGAACACGAATGCCGGCGAGTTTCACGAGGGTGACGAACCTTGCAGGAATTCCAGCACCGCTTCCTTGTAGATCCTGTCGCCGACCGCGGTCATGTGATCGCGACGCGGCACGACGACCGCGCGTCCATGCGCAAATGCTTGTGCCAAAGGCTCGGGCTTGCCCGATTGGACGTCGTTCTCGCCGTCGACGACCAGCACGGGCGTTGCACAGCGCCCGAGTTGTTCGCGCGTGTACATGGTGCGATCTGCGCTCATGCAGGCGGCGAGCGCCAGCAGGTCTTTTCCACCTTGCGACGCAAAGGCGCGGAAGGCTTTCTCCGTCGGATCGGTGATCGTCGAGGGATCGCTCGCGCGCAACGCGGCCGCGATGCCCTTGCGATGCGACCTCGGTGCGAAATACGTCTCGCCGATACCCGCGACGATGGCGCGCGACACCCGTTCGCCCCGCGTCATCAGAAGTCCGACGGTCAGGATGCCGCCCATCGAATAGCCCATCACGTCGGCGCGCGTCAGCTTCGCGGCATCCATCACGCTCACGATGTCGCTCACCATCTTGTCGCCATAAGCGCCGTCGTCGTGCGGCTTGTCGCTCGCGCCATGGCCGCGACAGTCCATCGCGACGACACGAAAGCCGGCACCGGTCAGCGTTTCGTACCAGCCCACATTCTGCCAGTTCTGCTTGCGGTCCGACGCGAAGCCATGGACCAGCACAATCGGCCTGCCCTCACCCACGATCTCGTAGGCGAGTTTGATTCCATCCGATGCACGCGCGAATTGTTCCATCAATGCCTCGTGTTTCGCTGACCTTCGCAAAGCTCCGGCAGACTGTCTATGATACCCAGGCCGGTCGGAAAGATCCCGTCATGTCCCTGGAATTATTGAAGAAAGACGTTTGCGCCGCCGTCGATGCCCTTGGCCCCGAACTGATCGGCATCAGCCACGCCATCCACGCCGAACCCGAACTCGCACTCGAAGAATTCCTCGCCGCGGCGCGCCTTGCCGATACCGTCGAGAGCCACGGCATCAAGACGCAGCGCGAAGCCTTCGGGCTCCAGACCGCCTATGGCGCAGAGTTCGGCAAGGCGAGCGGCCCGAACATTGCGATCCTTTCCGAATATGATGCATTGCCGGGCATCGGACATTCCTGCGGTCACAACATCATCGCGACGTCCGGTCTCGGTGCGGCGCTGGCGCTCTCGAAGCTGAACGAGCGCTTGCCCGGGCGCGTGCGTTATCTCGGCACGCCGGCCGAGGAACGTTTTGGCGGCAAGGAAATCATGGCGCGCCAGGGCGCGTTCGACGGCTGCGACGCGGCGATGATGATCCATCCTTCCAACCTCAATCTCGTCACCATGCCCTGCATCGCCATCGCCGAAGTCGAGGCGGTCTATCACGGCAAGTCGGCGCATGCCTCCGCCATGCCCTATCGCGGACTGAACGCACTCGACGCCGTCATCACCGCCTATCAATCGATCGCGCAACTGCGCCAGCACATCCGAAACACCGAGCGCATCCACGGCATCATCACCGACGGCGGCCTCGCGCCGAATATCGTGCCGGAGCGCGCCGCCTGCCGCTTCTATGTCCGTGCCGCCGATGCGCACGAACTCGCGCCCTTGAAGCGCCGCGTGCAGGCCTGCTTCGAAGCCGGCGCGCTCGCCACCGGTTGCCGGCTCGTCGTGGAGTGGGGCGACACCGACTATCTCGACATGAAAACCAACTGGCCGATGGCCGAACTCTACGAGAAGAACGCGACTGCGCTCGGCCGCGAATTCTTTGCCGTGCGCGAACTGCCGCCCGGTTATGCCGGTTCGACCGACATGGGCAATGTCAGCCATCGTGTGCCCTCGATCCATCCCATGCTCGGCGTGGCACCCGCCGGAGTGATCATCCACAATCCCGAATTCGCGCGCTATGCCGCGTCCGACAAGGGCGACCAGGCTGTGATCGACGGCGCCAAATCGCTCGCCATGACGGCGCTCGACCTGATGGCCGATCCCGCCGCAATGGCCGAGGCGCGCGCCGATTTCGCCGCGACCGCGGAACTCTCGCAAGGTGCGCTCGCGAAGTCGCGCGAACCGCTTTCGCATACGCATCACGGCGGTTGCGGCTGCGTATGAGCTTGTGGCTCGCAATTGCCGCCATCAATGGCGGGCTTGCCGTTGCGTCAGGCGCCTTCGCGGCGCACGGTCTGCAGGGGCGCATCGATGCGCAAGCGCTGCAGACCTTCGAAACCGGAGCGCGCTACCACATGTACCATGCGCTGGCGATCGGGCTTGCCGCCCTGGCCATGCGTGACGCAGCGGCAGGAGCCGCCGTCAGCGCCGCAGGTTTTTTTCTGGCAGGCATTTTGCTCTTTTCCGGTTCGCTTTATCTTCTCGCCTTGACGGGCGTGCGCCTGTTCGGAGCGATCACGCCGTTCGGCGGCGTGTGCTTTCTCATTGGCTGGGGCCTTCTTGCCATTGCGGCAACACGACTGAAGTTGTGACCGGTATGCGTGAAAAGATTTTGGTGGCGGGATCGGGCATCGCCGGACTCGGCGCAGCGCTCGCGCTTGGCGGCGGGTCGCGCGACGTCACCATCCTCGATCGCGATCCGCCGCCGCCCGAAGGTTCGGCGGAGGACGCCTTCTACAACTGGGAGCGCAAGGGCGCGACGCAGCTTCGCCATAGCCATGCCTTCCTCGGCCGTCTGACGACTCTGATCCGCGAACGCTATCCCGACCTGATGGCCGAGCTTCTGGCCGAAGGAACGCGCCTCTTCGGCTTCGAAGACGGCCTGACGCCGCACCTTGCAAAAAGTTACGTCCCGGCGGCTGGCGACGAGGATTGCAAGCTCCTCTTCAGCCGACGCACCACGCTGGAGCTGATCATGCGCCGCTATGCGGCAAGGCTTCCCGGCATCACCTTTGTGCCTGACGCGGGCGTACGCGGCCTCATCGCGCGTCGCGAGGACGGCAAGCTCGTCGTCGAAGGTCTCAAGGTCGAACGAAGTGGCGAAACCCAAGAGATGCGCGCCGACGTCGTCGTCGATGCCTCCGGACGAAACTCCTCCTTTCCCGAATGGCTGCAGCGCGAACATGTCCTGGTGCACGAGGAAACAAGCCCTTGCGGCATTCTCTATTTCACGCGGCACTACAAGTTGCGCGACGGCCAGAGCGAGCCGCCGCGCGACGGAGCCGCGCAGGGCGGCGCCGACCTCGGCTACATCAAGTTCGGCGTCTTCATCGCCGACAATCGCCACTTCTCGGTGACGCTGGCGACGCCCGAGATCGAAACCGAAATGCGCCTCGCCGTCGTTCGGCCGGAAAACTTCGACGCGATCTGTATGGCGTTGCCCGGCGCGGCGCGCTGGATGAATCCCGAGCGCGCCGAACCCGTGAGCCAGGTCTTCTCGATGGGCAACCTGCACAATGTGTGGCGTCACACCTTGAAGGACGGCGAGCCGCAGGTGCTCAATTTCTTCGCCATCGGCGATGCCGCCGTCCGTACCAATCCGCTCTACGGCCGCGGCTGCTCGGTCGGCTTCGTCAGCGCCCACATCCTGCGCGCCGCGCTCGATTCCTCGCGCTCGCCGGTCGAGCGCGCCAAGATGTTCGATGCAGAAGTCGAGAGCGTCATCCGGCCTTATTTCACTTCCATGGTCGAACTCGACCTCAATGCCATCCGCCGCGCCAAACAGGAACGCGATCCGACCTATCGCCCGTCGCTGCGCGCGCGCATGACCAAGAGCTTCGCCGAAGACGGCCTGATGCCGGCGCAGCGCGGTGACGTCGAAGTCAGCCGCGCCATGTCGCGCGCGTTCCACATGCTGGACGAGCCGGCCGCATTCCTCAAACGCCCAGCCATCGTGGCGCGCATCATGCGCGTCTGGGCGATGCCGGAAGCGGAGAAGCGCCGCCGCGGCTTTTACGCGCCCAAGGCCGGTCCCGATCGCGCCGGGATGTTGAGGCTTTTGCAGATCGCGGCCTGATCATGGAGAACGACATGGTTTCCTTTCCAACGCCTACGATGGTCAAGACCAACGGCATCGACATGGCGGTCTATGAAGCCGGACCGAAAGACGGCGTTCCCGTCGTGCTCTGTCACGGCTTTCCCGAACTCGCCTATTCCTGGCGGCATCAGATTCCCGCTCTTGCTGCTGCCGGCTTTCGGGCGATCGCACCGGACCAGCGCGGCTATGGTCTGACCTCGCGGCCGGAAGCGATCAGCGATTACGACATGGCGCATCTGACCGGCGACCTCGCCGGCCTGCTCGATGCGCTTGGCCTCAAGGACGCGATCTTCTGCGGTCATGACTGGGGCGGGCTCGTGGTGTGGCAGATGCCGCTCTTCCATCCCAAGCGCGTCAAGGGCGTCATCGGCGTTAACACGCCGTTCCTGCCGCGCGCGCCCATCGATCCGATCGTCGCCATGCGCACCATGTTCGGCGAAGACATGTACATCGTTTACTTCCAGAAGCCCGGCGTTGCCGACGCCGCGCTCGCCAAGGATGTCGGCAAGGCGTTTCGCTTCTTCATGCGCAAATCGGGCATGAAGGCGACGGAGTATGCCAAGCTCCCGGCCGAACAGCGCAACCTCGCCCTCGTCAAGGCGCTCGAGGCCGACGAAACCGGCTGGGGCGGCGGCCAGCCACTCCTCACCGACGAGGAAATGAAATTTTTCGTCGACACCTATAAGAAGACCGGCTTCACCGGCGGCATCAACTGGTATCGCAACTTCTCCCGCAACTGGGAGAAGAGCGAAGGCATGGAACAAAAAGTCCATGTGCCCGGCCTCATGGTGATGGCGGAGGACGACGTCGTTCTTTCTCCGGCGATGGCCGACGGGATGGAGGCGTATGTCCCCGATCTGGAAAAGGCCCTGATCAAGGATTGCGGCCACTGGACCCAGCAGGAACATCCCGACGAACTCAACCGAATCATGATCGCCTGGCTGAAGAAGCGGTTCGGCTAGCTGAACTGTCAGGTGGCCCCACCGTGGGAGCCATGACAAACTGGCGCCATGTCTCAGTTGCCCGACGATGTCGACACCTTCTCCTACGCCGATCCGACCGATCCGCGGCTGAAGCGGTTCTTCATTCGTCTGATCGAGCGGCTGACCGGCCAGCCCTATCTCAAATGGCTGTACGAGGAGAACAAGGCGCACCCCGTGCCGGGCGAAAGTTTCTGGCAGGCGGCCATTCGCAAGCTGGAACTGAAACTCGTCTTCAACGAAGACGAACTCGCGAAGTGGCCGAAGACCGGCCCGCTCGTCATCGTCGCCAACCATCCCTTCGGCGTGCTCGACGGCTTGATCGTGTGCGAAATCGTCAGCCGCGTGCGTGAGGATTTCCGCGTCCTCACCAACGCCGTTTTGCTCCGCGCCGAAGAGGTCAAGGAGTTCCTTTTGCCCGTCGACTTCGCCGAGACCGATGAGGCGCTCAAGACCAACCTTCACACCCGCGCCGAAGCCAAGAAATTCCTCCTCAAGGGCGGCTGCCTCGTCGTCTTTCCGGCCGGCGGTGTTTCCACCACGCCGACCATCTGGCACAAGCGCGCCATCGATGCGGAATGGAAGAACTTCACCGCCCGGCTGATCGGCCAGGCCAAGGCGCCGGTGGCGCCGGTCTATTTCGCCGGCCAGAACAGCCGCCTCTTCCAACTTGCCAGTCACGTCAGCATGACCCTTCGTCTCTCGCTCCTCTTCAAGGAAGTGCATGACCGCATCGGCAGCGAGATTCATCTTCGCATCGGCGAGCTTGTGCCGTATGAACGGCTCGCCGGCATCAACGACAGACAATCCTTCATGGACGTTTTGAAGAACATCACCTATTCGCTCGGCGGCACCGTGCCCGAGACGTTGCCCAAGTCACGCGTCAAGCGGCCGCGCCGACCTCCGGGCTCACGGGTCTATCCATGAGCACGCGCATCCGCGTCGGCCTTTTCGTCACCTGCCTGGTCGATCTCGTCCGGCCGCAGGTCGGCTTCGCCGCCGTCAAGCTGCTCGAGCAGGCAGGCTGCGACGTCGAGATTCCGAATGCGCAGACGTGTTGCGGCCAGCCGGCTTGGAACGCCGGCGCCGACAAGCACGCGGCCGCGATCGCCCGCAACGTCATCGCCGCCTTCGAAGGCTTTGACTATGTCGTAGCCCCATCAGGCTCCTGCGCCGGCATGATCAAGCGGCACTATCCCGAAGTCTTCGAGAAGGATCCCGTCTGGCTCGTGCGTGCGCGCGCGCTGGCGGCGAAGACGCACGAGCTGACCTCGTTTCTCGTCAAGGTGCGCGGCGTCGAAGCCGTCAAGGCGACGTTCGAAGGCTCGGTCTGTTATCACGACTCTTGTTCCAGCCGCCGCGAGATGGGCGTCGTGGCCGAACCGCGCAGCCTGCTCGCCACAGTCGATGGGCTCACGCTCAAAGAGATCGGCGACAAGGAAACCTGTTGCGGCTTCGGCGGACTCTTCAGCGTCAAATATCCCGAGATCTCCGAACGCATCGCCGACACCAAGATCGCCGATGTGCTGGCGAGCGGCGCCGCAACGCTGACCGGCGCCGATCTCGGCTGCCTGTTGCATCTCGCCGGCCGCATGCAACGTGACGGCAAGGACATCGCCGTTCGCCACGTCGCCGAAATCCTGGCCGGCATGGGCGACGAGCCGGCGCTCGGCGAAGCGCAAAAATGAACCAGGACCCGCGCCAGTTTCCCAAGGCCGCGCGCGAGGCGCTGAACGATCCGTTGCTCCGTCCGGCGCTCAACCGGATGAAGATGAACTTCGCCGCGCGACGCGCCTATGGCGTGCAGGCTTATGGCGACTTCGAGACGCTGCGCCAGGCCGGACGCGACATCCGCGAGTATGCCGTCACCCATCTCGACACGCTCCTCGAAACCTTCGAGGCGAGCGTTTTGGCGAAGGGCGGCAAGGTGCATTGGGCGAGCGATGCCGAAGAGGCGCGCCAGACGATCCTTTCCATCCTGCGCGAAGCCGGCGCGAAGACCGTCACCAAGGGCAAGTCCATGGTGACGGAAGAGATCGCGCTCAATCCCTTCCTCGAAGCCAACGGCATCGTGCCGGTCGAAACCGATCTCGGCGAATATATCGTCCAGCTCCGTCACGAACCGCCGAGCCATCTCATCGCGCCGGCGTTCCATCTCACCAAGGAGCAGGTCGCGGAGACCTTCCGCGAGGTGCATACCGAGTTCGATCCCAACCGTTCGCTGGTCGAACGCAACACGCTGGTGCAGGAAGCGCGCGCCGTCCTGCGCGCCAAGTTCGAGGCGGCGGATGCCGGCATCACCGGCGGCAATTTCATCACGGCCGCCGAAGGCGCGGCGATCATCGTCACCAACGAAGGCAACGGCGATCTGACGCGGCTTCTGCCGAAGACCCATATCGTCGTCACCGGCATCGAGAAGATCGTGCGCGACATGAACGATGCCGCGGTGCTCCTGCGTCTTCTGCCGCGTTCGGCCACGGGCCAGGCGATCTCCACGTATGTCAGCATCATGGCGGGCCCGGTCGGCGAACGCGACGAGCAACGGAGTTTCCATGTCGTCCTCGTCGACAACGGCCGCTCCAAACTCCTCGGCACCGAGGCGCAGGATGTTCTGCGCTGCATTCGCTGCAGCGCCTGCATCAATCACTGCCCGGTCTATGGCGCGATCGGTGGGCACGCCTATGGCGCGACCTACATGGGACCGCTCGGCGCGGCGCTGAATCCCGGCATGATCGGCGTTGCCGAAACCGGACATCACGCCAACGCCTCGACCTTCTGCGGGCGTTGCGCCGAAGTGTGCCCGGTGATGATCCCGTTGCCCAAGATCATGCGCTACTGGCGCGCGGTCGAGCATGCTGAAGGTCTGGCGCCCAAATCCATCACCTTCGGTCTTTCGCTCTGGGCCTTCGCGGCGAAGCACCCCCTCCTCTACCGCTTCGGTGCGTCGCTTTTGGCGCGCCTGCTGAAACTCATGAGCCGCGGCGGCGCGGTACATTCGCTGCCGCTGATGAAAGGTTGGTTTGCGGTGCGCGATTTTCCTGCGCCGCAAGGCAAGACCTTTCACGAGCAATGGCAGACGCACCGATGAGCCGCGAACACATCCTCTCCGCGATTCGCGCGCGCAAGCTGATCGAGGCGCCGACCCCTGGCGCCTACACGGCGCCGAAGACCGAAGGCGACCTCGCCGAAGCGTTCGCCAAGAAACTCTCCGCGCAACAGACTGACGTGCGCATGCTGGACAGCATGCGCGACGTTCCCGATGCCATCGCCGACATCCTGCGCGGCCGCAACATGGCGGCCGAAATCCGCATTGCGCCAGACTCGGAGCTCGCCGGGCTCGACCTTCCCAATGTCGAGGTCAGGCGCGAGCCACCCGGCCAGTTCGATGCCGCGGTGACATTCGCCTCCTTCGCCATCGCCGAAACCGGCACGCTCGCCTATGCCTCGGGCAAGGGCAGCCCGGCGTCGTGGCATTTCCGCCCGCTGCTCGAGATCGCCATCGTGCGCGCCGGCACGGTGGTCGGCGAACTTGAAGACGTTCTCGCGGCGCTCAAGTCCAGGGGCGGAATACCCTCGACGCTCAACCTCGTCTCCGGCCCGTCGCGCACCGGCGACATCGAGCAGACGATGGAGCTTGGCGCGCACGGCCCCAAGTCGCTCGCGGTCCTGGTGTTGAAGAGTTGAAAAATCGCGTTGCGATCACAACGCATTTATGGGGATATAGCGCAATTGGGAATTCGACCGTGACGGTTCAAGAGTCGCCTCGATTCTTACAAAATAAATCCCAAGAAAAAATTCCGCCGGCGAAAGTTATCCAACAGCATGCAGAACGATGAGGCGCGGATTGCCTCTGGATTTACCCCGCAGTGAACGCGAAAGTGTTGGATAAGCCTCAGCGCGGGATGTAGCCCAGGATCTGCGCCAGCATGAAGCCGCAGACGGCGAAGACCGGCGACAACGCCATGAACATGACGACGAGTCCAAGCGCGGCGGATTTACCGCGTCTCAGCGCCGGCGCGAAACTTTGGCCTGGCGCTGCATAGGCAAACTGCGCACGCATCTCTGAACCCCTCGCTTGCGGCGATGCGAAACGCTCGACCGCCTTCTCATAAAATTTGATTCAATCGATTGGGTTCTAAGGGCGCGTGAACGCGCGCGCGCGCATTTTCAGAAAGCTTGATTTAAACTTTCGCGACCGCGCGCGGAAATGCTGCGATTGTGTGAGCTGTGCCCTCACCCGAGCGACGCTTTGCGTCGCTCGACCTCTCCCGCAAGCGGGAGAAATATATGCCCCACACTTTGGGCTCTATCTCGTTCCTTCACGGTGTAACGCCGAAAGCAGCGAACGCTGCGACTACCCTTGGGTCCCGCTGCGCCGCTTCAGCTAGGTCGCTTTCTCCGCCAACCTTGTCTCCTTTGCGAAGTTTTGCAACGCCGCGCAGAAAGTAGGCTGTGGCAACGTGGGCATTGGCGCTTATACAAGTGCTGGCGTCGACGATGGCATCGTCATATCGAGCTAAGCGAAGATAGACGAAGGCACGACTTGCAAGAGTTGGGAGATTGCTTGGACGCTGGGCGAGGTCGGTGTTGCAGTCGGCGAGTGCCTTGTCGAGGTCCTGCCCCATGCGGGCGCGCAACTCGCAACGATCATGATAGGCAATCCAGGCCTGCGGATTGTCCGTGATTGCCGTATCGAAGTCCTGCAAGGCGGCTGCATTGTCGCCCTTGAGCTGGCGCGTCGTGCCGCGATCGATCAGAGCGATCGGATCGTGAGGCACGATCCGGATCGCTTCATCGAGGTCAGGTAACGCGTCGTCGAAATCGTGCGCTCTGGCATAGAGCATGCCGCGGTTGAGATAGGCCTCGCCGTTTTGGGGATTGAGCCGGACTGCTTCAGTGAAGTCCGCGACGGCGTGAGTTGAGTCACCCTTGTTTTCGTACGCTATCGCACGGTCGACGAACACCACATCCGATCGCGGATTGTCTTCTATGGCGCGACTAAAATCATCAATCGCATGATCGAAATCGCCTTCAAGCGAATACAACATCCCTCGGACTCTAAGCGCACGAAAAAGGAGCGCCTGACTTTGCACGTGGCCATACAAGACCATGTCGTTCAGATTTCCCATCGCGCGGTCGTAGTGACCGAGACAGATGTTAGAGATGGCGCCGGTCACGACTTCCTCTTCCTGGATCGGCATGACGTCTATGGGGCTTGTTTGCTGGGGCGCTGTTCGCATCGCCCCTTCAAGTCCGAACGAAAGGGTGCGGTTTTTCGCACCAACGTCGCCGGGGCCACATCCAAGCTCGCTCCAACTGTGGTCGCTGAGACGGCCGGCGTTGACCGGCGGCACCGCACCCGGCTGACTGTCCGCGGCAAGAGCAGGAACACACGACAGCCCGACAAAGACAGAGAGCCAGTCAAACTTTCTGAGTCCGGTCGCGATTGGCGTGTTTCCTTCCTTCGACAAACGATAAAGAGCCGGCCTACATCGGCGCACTACTCGGACGCTCTACGCAATCCCCAGTTCGCGCTTGGCGAAGTCGCTGGCTGATTTGTAGTCGGCCTTGCCGTTCGGCGCGCGAAGGTTCACGCCGGCGACTAGGATGTGCTTCGGCGCCTTGTAGCCGGCGAGCGCGTCATGCACATGCTTGCGCATCGCCTCTTCGTCGAACGTGGCGCCGGCGCGCAGCTTGACCACGCCGGTGATCGCCTGGCCCCATTTCTCGTCGGGCACACCCAGCACCAGCGCATCCTCGACGCCGGGATAGGTCTTGAGCGTTTCCTCGACCTCTTCCGGAAACACTTTCTCGCCCGCCGTGTTGATGCAGTTCGAGCCGCGACCGAGAAGCGTGATCTTCCCATCCGCCTCGACAATGGCGTAGTCGCCTGGAATCGAAAAGCGCCGGCCGTTCAACTGCCGGAAGGTGCGCGCCGTTTTCTCCTCGTCCTTGTAGTAGCCGATCGGAAGAACGCCGCCGACCGCGAGGCGGCCGGACTTGCCGCTGCCAGGCTCGATCGGCTGATCGTTGTCGTCGATCACCATGGCGTTTGGACCGATCATGAAGGAGGCCGTCTTCGGCTCGACGCCCTTCTGCGCCACCGACGTGCCCATGCCGAGCGCCTCGGTCGAGGCGAACGCGTCCGTCAGCGTCGCCTGCGGCAGATGTTCAAGCAGGCCGTGCTTGACCTCCGCGCTCCACATCGCGCCGGATGAGCCGATCGCGACGACGCAGGAAAGGTCGTATTTGCCGGGATTCTCCTCGAGTTCGCGCAGCAAGGGTTTGCCGAACGGGTCGCCGACGATCGCCATGTTGGTGACGCGGTTCTTGTCCACCGCGGTCCAGATCGCGGCGGCATCGAGATGCTTGTTGTCGACGGTGACGACGGCGCCGCCCGTCAGAAGCGTTGACATGGTGCCGAAAAAGCCGGTGCCGTGCATCTGCGGACAGGCGGGCAGATAACGCACGTTCATGTCGCCTGCCGCCTTCACGAAGGCGACGATCTCCTCGACCGTTTCGGGAAGCTTGCCGGTGGCGATGAAAATGCGCGCGAGCAAGACCGTCGAAAGATCGCCCTGGGCGTACATCACGCCCTTGGGCATGCCCGTGGTGCCGCCGGTGTAGACGATGACCTGATCGTCCGGCGAACGCTGGATGTCGAGCTTCTTACCGTCGCCGCTGGTCGCGAGTTTTTCGTACGGCGTCGCAAGAGCCGCCACATCGGGCGTGCCGACCTCGACGAAGAGCTTGACCTTGCCGAGCTGGTTGTGGACCTGCGCGACCGCGTCACGGAATTCGCGCGCATAGACCACGACGGTCGCGTCGGAATTGTCGACGATGTAGCGCACTTCTTCGGGTCTGTAGCGGTAGTTGACGTTGACATGGGTCAGCCGGCCGACGAAGCAGGCGCCGGTCAGCTCGCCATACTCGATGCCGTTGCGCATGTAGAAGGCGACCTTGTCGCCGGGTTTGGCGCCACGCGCATGCAGGTTGCGCGCGAGATTGTTGCGCCGTCGCGTCGCTTCGCGCCAGTTGAGCTTGCGCTCGCCATGCACGAAGGCCGGCGCGTCCGGCGCAACGACGTCCGAGACGGCATCGACGATGTCGCCGAAATTGAATGTCATTCCCTGCTCCGGTTATCCGTATTTCAATATCGCTCGGGCTCCGCCAACCTCCCTCATTGTCATGGCCCGCAAATGCGGGCCATCCAGGTGACGACGTGAAGTTTGATAAGCGATGCTCCGATAAATCCTGTCCCACCGTGCCGCTCCAACTGGATGGCCCGCTCTCCGGCGGGCCATGACAGCTAGAGCAGAGTCAATTCGCTCTGCCGACCGCCTTGATCTTGCTGACCGAGATGTTGTCCGCCCAATGCGAATGCTCGCGGCGGCGGAAATGCTCGGGCCGGTCCTTGAGAGTGCGTGTCGACAGCCATAGCCGCTTCAAATGCCGCTTGTAGCCGTTTTGGACGTCGTCTTCATATTCCTGGCGGCCGTGCAGCACATGATAGTTGTCGATGAACTGCATCTCGCCGGGCGCCAGATCCATGTAGACGTTGTAGCGCGGATCGCGCGCCATCGCGCTCACCGTCTCCAGCGCCTCGCGCGCGGTGGCCGACAGTCTCGGCGCCTCCGGATGCTTCTGCGACGCCAGGATGTATTGCGGGATGAAGCGGACGAAGAGCCGGTCCTGATGCTCGGTGAAGACCGGGAACATGTAGAAGGGCTTCGAGCCTTTGGCCTGCTCGCCGCGCGCGTCATAGGGCATCGGCTCGTACAAGGCAGCGACCAGGTCGGGCCGGGTCTTCACCAGCTCATTGTAGATCGCCACGACATTGGCGACGCAGGAGAGCCCGCCCACCTTCGCCTTGCGCAGGCACATCAGCCCGATGATGTCGGCACCGTCGGTGTGATAGTCGAGCGCCAGGCCCCCGATCTCGTTGCCGCGCAGCGTCGGATCGTCGAGCCGCTTGCCCTGGTCGGTCACGTCACCCATCACGTGGCCATAGTGATTTTGCGGCCAGGGGTCGCCCAGATGGATGCCGATGCCCCAATAGAGCATCGTCAGATCGTCGTCGGAATATTTCTCGGTATCGAGGGTGCGGATGCGCACGAAGCCGCGACCATCGATCAGCTCGCGCTCGACGTCCTTGAGCTTGGCCGCGAGCGCATCGAGCGGAAAATGCTCCAGCCCGATGTCGAGCAGGTTCTCCGAATGCGCCTTGGCGACGGCGAGCGCATGGTCGAGCTCGCGCTTGTCCTGATCCGTCAGTTCGAGCGTCCAGGCGCTTTCGTCCTGAACGTCTTCGCGATGCCAGTCGACATGGGTTTCGAGCGGCCGCGGATTGAGCTTCACGTCCATCCTCGCCTCCCTAGTTCACAGGCGCGGGCTGCGGGCCGCGGATGAGCTTGCCGGGCAGCGCGCCCGTCGGCTTGCCCTTGCGATAGATCACCTCGCCCGAGACGATGGTCGCTTCGTAACCCTTGGCGCCTTGCAACAGGCGCTTGCCGCCGGCCGGAAGGTCATAGGCCATGCTCGGCGCTTCGACTTCGAGCGCAGCCATGTCGATGACGTTGAGATCGGCCTTCATGCCGGGCGCGATCACGCCGCGGTCGTTGAGCCCCACCGCGCGCGCGGTATCGTGCGTCTGGCGCCTGACCAGGAAGCCCAGATCGAAGCGGCCCTTGGCGCGGTCGCGGCCCCAATGGGTCAAAAGGTAGGTGACGAAGTTCGCGTCCGAAATGATGCCGACATGGGCGCCGCCATCGCCCAGCCCCATCACGCAGTCCTTGTGCGCGATCATCTCGCCGCAAGGATCGAGATTGTAGTCGGCATAGTTGGCGAAGGGCGAGAACAGGAAGGCGCGACCTTCATCTTCGAGCAGCAGGTCGTACGCGATGTCGGCGGCGCTGCGGTTGGAGCGCGCCGCGATCGCGGCGATGGAGGTTTCCTTGGCCGGCTCGTAATTCGGGGGATTGCCGAGCGGGAACATGCGCTCGAACGCCATGATGCCGCGCGCCAGAGGATGCGCGCGTTCGCGCTCCGCACTCTCCGAGAGAATCGCGGCGCGGAAAGCCGGATCCTTCATCGCCTTCACCTTTTCGGCGAGCGGCTTGTCCTTGATCGGCTGGAACGCCGCATGCGTGATGAAGGGATTGATGGTGCCTTGCAGCCCGAGAAGCACGCCGATGGGGCGCGGCGCAACCTGCGCCTTGATCGGAAGCCCGGCATCGGAAGATTTCTCGATCAGTTCGAGAATCTTGCGCCAGCCTTGCGACGAGGAATGTCCTTGCGCCAGCGACAGCGTGAGCGGACGACCCGAGCCTTCGACGATGCGGCGGATCATGCCGAATTCGGTCAGCATGTCGGGCTGGTTGAAGTCCGAGATCATTTCGAAGACGCCGGTGCCGGCATCCTTCATGCCCTGCGCGATGCCGGCGAGTTCCGCTTCGGTGGCGCGCAGCGACGGCGTCGGATCGCCTTTCACCGTCTTGTGGTTCAGCGTGCGAGAGGTGGAAAAGCCAAGCGCCCCGGCGCGCATGGCGTCGGCCGTCAACTTGCGCATCTGGGCGATGTCGTCCTCGGTCGCGGCTTCGAGCTTGGCGCCGCGCTCGCCCATGACATAGACGCGCAAAGCGCCATGCGGCAGTTGCGCGGCGATATCGATGTCATGCGGTCGCGATTCCACTGCGTCGAGATATTCGGCGAAGCTTTCCCAGTTCCATTTGAGTCCTTCGTGCAGGGCGGCGCCCGGAATGTCCTCGACGCCTTCCATCAATTCGATCAAGCGGTCGCGATCCTGGACGCGGACCGGCGCGAAGCCGACGCCGCAATTGCCCATCACCACCGTCGTCACGCCATGCCAGCTCGACGGATTGAGCCTGGGGTCCCACGTTGCCTGCCCGTCATAATGCGTGTGGATGTCGACGAAGCCCGGCGTGACGAGCTTGCCCTTGGCGTCGATCTCCTCGCGCCCACTGCCCGCAATCTTTCCGATCGCGGCGATCTTGCCGTTTTTCACGGCGACGTCGGCGGTGACGAGGGGCCCGCCCAGTCCGTCGGCAACGCTTCCATTGCGGATGACGAGATCGAATTCGGCTGCCATGGCGTCCTGCCCGCTAATTTGTTGTTCTTGGAACGGTTGGCTTCTGCTGACAGAAAGTCAAGTTGGACGCCGGAAAACGATGATTTCCGTGCCCGGGTTGCCTACGGAAGTAAGGGCCGCGGCCTAAAAAAAGCGCGGTCGGGCGCTGGCGTCGGTCGTCCGAATCTAGTGACCGGTCGGCTTGAGATTGAATTTCGGGATCAATCCCGAGACGCGCGGAGCCGGAGCACCGATGGAAGAATTCTGTGAGCGCCGAAACATCAATGCTTTGAAAAAGTAGGCGGACGACAGGGATGGCTGATTCAGATGGTCTTGGCGGTACACCAGACCAAGATTGTTGAGCACGCGATACTGGGTTCTCGGCTCCATCAAGGAAAGCTTCGATTCGGCCTTGAGCCAAACCTGTTCGGCGGATTTGTAATCACCGCTGTTGAAGTAATAGACACCTAACGTGTTGTAGATGCTGTAAAAGCCGTTCGCCTTTGCCGTAACAAGACACGGTCCCGTCATGGCTTCGAGGAGGCTGGCGGTCGTCAGTAAGCGATCGAGCCCGGCGCGAAATTTCGACTTGTCATAGCCGGTCGGGCCTCTGTCGATACCTGACTGATCCATGAATATGAGACCCTGCGTATAGTTGGCGCGAAAATCACGGGGATCTGCTTTCAGTATCTGATTGACCACAGATTGTGCGCCAGCCAAGTCGCCGCGAACGCGTCGCGTCTGTGCATCATTTGCCTGCGCGTCGAACATGTTGCAGGGCGCCGGGGCTGCGAGACACGAAGTCCCAATCGCAGCACCACAGATTGTAGTAAGAAGTGCCAGGCGGAGAATTTTTCTTCCGATAGGTATCACCGCAGAGTCCCTCCACCCACTCAAGCGCCGCAAGAGCGCGCCACCACGCCCATCGCCCGTCATTTTTGGGGCCGATTCGAAGTCGACACGAACGTCTTGCATGTCTTCGAATCCGCAAATCGAATATCGCTGCAGATCACATTGAGTTCGGGATCGGCGAAACACGTTGCCGATGTCGCGGTGCTGATATTCTGCAAGCGCTCCTCAAGTTTGCGAATGCCCCTGATGCCGAATTCGATCGGCACGATTCCGACGCACGTGGCGCTGGCCTGCGGCTCGAGGTCCCAGCGCGTCGAGGTTTGCTGCTTGTTGAATGTCACATGGTCATCGACGTAAGGCGCCAGACCGAGTTGGGTGAAAAAATCCGTGTTGTCCGCGTATTCCGGAAAGCTCATATACACACGGACCTGAGGCGAAACGAACGCGAGCACAACGAAGGCAACGAACCCGATCACGAACACCGCAGGGAAGACCGAAAGCAGAATCGTTGCGCCTCGGTTCTCTCCGATATCCACCTTGGCAAGCACGATGCCGATACCGACAATCAGCATTGCCAGCATGGAAAAGATCGTGATGGCGAAGATCGTCGCGGTCGAGGGCGTGTTTGAAGCGCGCTCGATCAAGCTGCCAATATTGAATTTGTCGAACAGATAAAGTGGAAACACCGCGCCGGCCGAACCCGCCGCTGCAACTTTGCCCCAATCCGTCACCGCTGCCTCCGTTTCAGAGACCGGCGTATGGAACGCAACTGCCGTTATCGTCGCAACTTTAGCGTGTGCCCTCGGAGGCGCCACTCCCCCAACTAGGGGGTGGGCCGCGGGCCGTTTTTAGCCGAGCCGCCCCAGCGCCTGCACCACCTGGTCGCCTTTCTCCAGCGTCACCATGTGACCGGCTTCCGGCAGCGAGACGAGTTCAGCGCCGGCGATGCCCTTCTTGAAGGCGTGCGCGTAAGCGGGCGGAATCAGCTTGTCGCTGTCACCCCAGATCAGGACCGTCTTCGCCTTGATGCGGTAGAGCCGCTCCGCCAAGCCGCGCTCTGGCACCGGGAACAGGATCTTGCCGGCCATGCCGAGTTGGCGCGCATTGGTGACGAGATAGTTCTGCAGGAACTTGGGGTCGTCGAGCTGTAGCCCGGCGGTCAGCATCGCCGTACCCGCCTCGACATTGTGAAAGAGGAGCTGCGGCATCTCGAACGGCATGGTCGCGAAGAGATCGGGAATGGGATAGGCGTCGAGCCACAGTCCCGCCGGGCAGATCAGGCCGAGCCTGGTCACATCGTTCGGTGCGATGGCCGCCATCTCGGCTGCGATCATACCGCCCATCGAATGGCCGACGAGAATCGGATTCTTCAAACCAAGGGCTTCGACCACGTCCCAGCTGTGGAGCGTGAAGTCGAGCATATCGCGGATGGTGTGACACTCCTCGCTGTCGCCGTAGCCGGGAAGGAGCGGCGCATAGAGGTGATACTTCGCCGCGAGCTTGGCGAGGAAGGGATCGGCCGTCGTCGCGCCGCCTGCACCATGCAGGAAGACTAGCGGCGTGCCGCTGCCGCCTTCGATGTAGCGCACGGCCGCCTTGTGGGTCTTCACGGTCTTGAGTTCGAGGGACATAGGTTTTTCCATTTCGGTTTTGGTATCGAAGGCCCTCGTCCTTCGACAAGCTCAGGATGAGGGCCTTGGTCTAATCCTCATCCTGAGCCCGTCGAAGGATGGAAGCCGAGCTCCATGCGTTGCGTTACCGTCCGGCGCCGACGCTTTCGAGCGCCTTGGCCTCGCTCGGCAGGCTGCCGGGCTTGACCTGCTTGATCGGGTGACACCAGAAGCGTTCGTCGTTCTTGAACTCCGGGAACATGTTGCGGAGTTTCGGGATCACTTTCTCGGCGAACAGCTTCGTCGAATACATGCACTTCTCCTTCGGCATGTTTCCGACATGCATCAGGCAGAAGATGTTGCCGACGTTCAGCGACTTGCAGAGTTCCTCCATGCGCTGGCGCACCGTCTCGGGCGAACCGGCGATGACATGGCCTTCTTCGGTCAATTGCTTCCAGCTCAGATTGGCGTAGCCGCCTTTGGGCGGCGCATATTGCGAGAGCGCGCCGGTCTGGATCGTCTTGATCGTGCGATAGCCCGGGGCATCGGCAAAGCCCGGATAGACGTGCAGGCAGCGGTTGTAGAAGTAATCGACATGTTCCTTGTACAGACGTTCGGCTTCCGCGTCGGTGTCGGCGACGCAGATCGTCTGCGCGAAGCCGGCGCGATAAGGCGAGCGATCCGGCGCATTGCGCTCGGTGACGCGCTTCCAGTAGCCGTCCATCAACGCCTTGGCGCGGATATAGCCGCTGAAGGAGAGGTAGGAATAGGAATAGGTGTTGTCGATGCAGAAGTCGTAGGTCTCGACCGAGCCACCGCCGGGAATGTGGATTGGGGGATGCGGCTGCTGGATCGGGCGCGGCCAGATGTTGACGTGGCGCAATTTCGAATAGCGCCCGTTCCAGGCGAAGGGTTCGCGCGTCGTCCACGCCTTGATGATGAGATCGTGCGCCTCCTGATACTTCTCGCGGGTGAGCGCGGGAATCTGGCCGTAGCAGAAATTGGTGTCCATCGAGGTGCCGACCGGAAAGCCCGCGATCAGGCGTCCACCCGAGATGCAGTCGAGCATGGCGAATTCTTCGGCGACGCGAACCGGCGGATTGTAGAGCGCGATGGAATTGCCGAGCACGACGAGGCCGACATCCTTAGTCCGGCGCGAGAGCGCGGCGGCGATGATGTTGGGGCTCGGCATCAGGCCATAGCCGTTCTGGTGATGCTCGTTGCAGCCGATCGCATCGAAGCCGACATCGGCGGCATATTCCAGAAGATCAAGATAGGTGTTGTAGACCTCGTGACTCTTCACCGGATCGAACAGCTTCTGGTCGATGTCGACCCACACCGAACGGTTCTTCTCCCGGAAATCGTCCGGCAGATAGGGCCATGGCATCAGGTTGAACCATGTGAATTTCATGGAAGGACTCCCGCGGCTTTTCGATAGCTGTTGGGTAATCCTGACGAAATGTCAGGGCATTGGCAATTGGCCCTGTGCCGCATGCGTTTTCCGTCTCATTTTTCTCCTCTCCCGCCTGCGGGAGGTCGACGCGGCGCAAGCAGCGTCGGGTGAGAGGACATGGTCGGTGACCCCCTCCGCTTCGCTGCGCTCAGCACCTCGCCCGTGAACGGGGGGAGGAAACTTATCTGAAAAGCTTGAAACTATGCGCCGGCGCGCTCGCAAGCGGCTCTGTGAGTTCAAAGCGCAAACCGGTGGCGTCGCGCGCGCAGGCGACGCGACGTCCGCTCGCGAGCTGCATGGCCTGAGCGGCTGCGGGCAAATCGTCGCCCAGGACCACGAACTCGGCGGCGGGCGGCGTCCCCAGGAGATGGACATATAAAGCGTCGGGCTTGCCGGTGAAGCGGACGTCCACGCCGCATCGGGTTTTGCCGTCGAAGCGCGTCCAAGGCCGCGTGCCGTAGATGCCCTCGCCGTTCGCCTTGAGCCAGGCGCCGAAGCCCTTGAGCCGCGCAATCTGTTCGGACGGAATCTGGGCGTCCTCGCCGCGCGGACCGACATTGAGCAGGAGATTGCCGTTCTTCGCCACGGTGTCGATGAACGAATGCACCAGCGACTCGACGGACTCGTAGTCGGCATCGCTGTCGCGCCGGTTGTAGCCGAAGGAATGGCTCATGCCGCGCGTCGCTTCCCATTTCTTGGCCGATATGCGATCGAAGGCGGCATATTCCGGCGTGCGGAAGTCGCAATGCGGCGGCAGCTGCGGGATCACGCCGCGGTTGCGCGATTTCTGCATCGCGATCTTCAACGCGCGATCGACGCGGCGGCGCGCAAACTTGAACCTGAGCAGCATGCGGCGGAACGTCAGCGGCAGCCAGCGATCATTCACCACGCCGTCCGCGATGGCGTTGTAGTAGTCGGCGAACAGCCGCAGTTCGGATTGCAGGGTCGACGGCCAGGAAATGTCGTTCCACAGAATCGATGGTGCATAACGCTCGATCAATTCGCGCGTCTGTGCTTCGGCGTAAGCCGGATAGGAACCGGCCGGCGTCGAGCCCATGAAATCGGCCAGCGTGCGCAGGGGCGCGCGATTGAATGTCCAGTCGATGCCGCCCGAGTAATAGACCCCGAACTTCATGCCCTTGTCGCGCACCGCCTTCGCGAGTTCGCCGACGATGTCGCGCGTGCTGGTCCAATCCTTCTGCTTCGGGTTTTTCACCGCACTCGGCCACAGACAGAAGCCGTCATGATGCTTGGTGACGAGCACGACGTACTTCGCGCCGGCCTCCGAGAAGTGCGCGGCCCATTCGTCGGGCCGCCAATGCGCGAGGCCTCTCAGGAAGGGTTCGCGGAAGTTCTCGTAAGGCGCGTTGCCATAGACCTCGGCATGGTGTTTGGCACTGTCGCTCTCGGGAACCTTGATGGCATTCCAATACCATTCGCAATAAGGCGTCTGCGCCACTGCGATGTCGTAGTTGGTGCGGAAGGTGTCGGCGATCGAGCCCGACTTTGCGGCGAAGGCGGGAATCGAGAACAAGCCCCAATGAATGAAGATGCCGAACTTAGCATCCTCGTACCACTGCGGCACGGGATGGGCGTTCAGGGATTCAAGCGACGCTTCGTAGGCCATCGCGCGAGACTACCAGCCGCGCGCCGTCGCTCAATATGTCATCAGCCGCCGAAGATCTGCGTCAGCATCATCGCCGAGACCACGCCGATCGGAACGATGCCGAAGACGACGAGATTCACCGCCAGCGCCAGGTCGCCGGCATCGCGGCGCCGAAAGCGCGCGGCGGGTTTGGACTTCAACGGGCGGCGGCGAAACATCAAGGCATCTCCTTCTGGCTCCCTGAGTTGGAGATGGTGTTCGCGTCTTTCAAGCCGGATTCTGTCAGCAGCCTGTCATAGGGGCAGAGGCCATCGGTCACGCCCGTTCACGCGATGACGCGGATTTTTCCCAATTTTTCTGCGGCGTCTGCGCCGATTGACCGGAATAACCCGGCACCTGCTAAGGTCTAAGCGCCAGCCATGCATGTCGCGCTCTACAGATCTGCATCCCTGAGTCTCGCGCTTGCCGCGATGCTGTTGCGCGCGGTTTTGCCTGACGGCTGGATGCCGAGCGCTCAAGTCGGGGCGCCTTCTTCACGATCTGCTCGGTTGAGCGTGGCCATCACGATGGCAAAAAATTGCCAACCGAAGGACACGTCCACGCGCCCTGCGCCTTTGCCGCTGTGTCAAGCCTGGCCCCGCCCATATTTGTGAGCATTGCCTTTGGCGCCTGGACGCCGGGCTTCGCCATCACGACGGACTTGACCGACAGGAAGGTCGCCGTCACCGCGGCGCACCGGGCGAACGCGCCGCGCGCGCCGCCACTTTTCGCCTGAGTGCTTTCTTCGCCGCCCGCGCGTTCGCGCGGGCCATGATGTCCTCACGCGAAAGTCTTGTTCATGTTCCACTTCTCATTGCGCCGTCATGGCGCATGGCTTGCCACAATGCTCGGGTTTCTGCCGCAAGCATCAAATGCCCATGGCATCGTGGGCGAGCGTTTCTTCCCGGCCACCATTACGAGCGATGATCCCTTCGCCGCCGACGAGCTTGCGCTGCCGACGATTTCGCTCGGCAATCACGAGGAGGACTACGAGTTCGAGTACACCAAATCGATCGTCCGACACTTCTCGGTGTCGTTCGGCGGGGGTTACGTCGATGCACATCCGCCTGGAGATGCACGTGCGACCGGTTGGGAAAATCTCGAAATCACGCCGACCTGGCAGTTCGTCACCGACGCCGAAAGCGAGTTCGTCTTGTCCGCAGCTTTCAGCTTCGAGATCGGCGGAAGCGGATCCAAGAGCGTGGCCGACACGTTTACCACCTACACGCCCAAGATCCTGTTTGGCAAAGGCTTCGGCGATTTGCCGGACTCGATGGCCCTGTTGCGGCCGCTGGCGGTGACCGGCGTCGTCGGCTACGCCATGCCGGGAACGCATTTGGCTTCGAAGTCGATCGAGTGGAGCGGCGCCGTCGAGTACAGCCTGCTCTATCTCCAGAACAATGTGCGCGATCAGCATCTTGGTGCGTTCGCCGAACGGCTGACGCCCATCGTCGAATTCGCGTTCGAATCGCCGACCGATCGAGGCGGCGGCGGAACGACAGGCACGATCAATCCCGGTCTCTTCTGGTCGGGTCAATATACGCAGGTTGCCGTCGAGGCCGTGGTTCCCCTAAATCGCGATTCGGGCGACACTGTCGGCATCAAGGCGCAGCTGCACTTCTACATGGACGACATTTTCCCGGACTCGCTCGGCGCGCCGATCATCGGAGAACGGCAATGACCCTGCGCGCCTTGGCCCTCGGCTTCGCCTTCGTCGCGATTTCGGTTCCCGCGATGGCGCACGCCTTTCTTGAAAAAGCCAGTCCGGCAGCCGGCGAGAATGTCCATGCCAGTCCTGCCAAGATCGAATTGCATTTCAGCGAAGCGCTCGAAGGATCATTCAGCGCGATCAGCGTCACGGACGCGGGAGGACATGACGTGTCCGCCGGGCCGAGCGCGGCGAACGGCTCCGAACTCAGCCTACCGCTGAAAGACCTGAAGCCCGGACGTTATCGCGTCAGCTGGCACGCGGTATCTGTCGACACGCATCGCAGCGAGGGAAAATACAACTTCCTGGTCTCTGCGAAATGAAAGCGCTGCTGGGAGGCCTTCTGATCGCGTCCGCGTTCCTTCAGTCGGCCGCGGCGGCGCCGACGGTCACGGTGAGCGATGGCTGGATGCGCGCACTTCCGGGCACGCTCCCTGCCGGTGGATATTTCACGCTGCACAACCCGACAGCGAAGACGCTCGTCCTTCAGTCGGCGTCCTCGCGAGCGTGCGGCATGCTGATGCTGCACAAGTCGGACACGATGGGCGGGATGGCGAGCATGGCCAATGTCGACACGCTCGAGGTCAAGCCGGGCGGAACGCTGGTGTTCTCGCCCGGCGGCTATCACCTGATGTGCATGAAGCCGTCGCTCAAGCCCGGCGACAAGGTTGGCGTGACGCTGCATTTCGCAGATGGGTCGAACGTCCAAGCCGACTTCACGGTGCGCGGAGCCAGGGGCAGGTGAACGTTCCGGCGACGAGAAAGCCATTGCCGTGACCGGTCTCTTCGCCATCACGCGCGCATTGCACTTTCTGAGCGCCATGACGCTGTTCGGCGCCAGCGCCTTCGGCTTTCTGGTGCGCAGCAGGCTTCATGGCGAAACCGGTTTGCCACGCTCGCTCTTTGCCATGTGTGCCGCCGTGGCGTTTCTCACCACGCTTCTCACGATCGGATTCGTCGCCGACCAGATGACGGGCACCGAGGGCGCAATCTTCGATCCTGCGTTATGGCGGGCGGTCGCGGGCGACACGCTCTATGGCGAGTTGGCGCTGGTGCGTGCGCTCCTGTTCCTGATGTTTCTGCTTTCAGCCTGGCTTCGTCCAGGCTGGACGCTCCGCGCCGGCGTGATCCTGGGGGGAGCCGCGCTCATCCTTCTCGGCCCGACCAGCCACGCCTCGCGCTCCGTCGCCTCACCCTATGTGGTCCTGCTGGCCGCCAACGACGCGGTGCACCTCCTGGCAGGCGGATTTTGGCTGGGCGGCCTTGTCGCGCTCCTGCCCGTCACGCTGGCGAAGCCGCGCGACATACCTGAGTTGCTGGCGCGCCTGCGCCTGTTCTCCGCCTGGGGCATGGCGGCGGTCGGCGTGCTTGTTCTGGCTGGCAGCGCAAACGCGATTGCCATTCTCGACATGCAAGGCATGCGCTGGTCCGAGAGCTATCTCGACTGGCTGGCGATCAAGCTGGTGCTGGCGGCGGTGATGATCGCGCTCGCGCTCACCAACCGCTTCGGACTGACGCCCGCGATCGCCAAGGGCGAGAAGGAGGCCGCAGAGACCCTGCCCTGGACGCTGTTCGCGGAACTTTCCTGCGCCGCGCTGATTCTCTTGGCGGTGGGCATTTTGGGCCTGACCGCGCCGATGCAGATGTGAGCAGAGCCGGACTCGCAATTAGTTTCATTTGAAACTATATTCCTTCCGACAAAACGGAATCGCGAAGGAGGCCGGCCATGGCGCCTTGGGACAACCCCATCGGAACGGACGGTTTCGAGTTCGTCGAATATACCGCGCCCGACGTCGCCGAACTCTCGGCGCTGTTCGAGCGCATGGGCTTTCGCGCCGTGGCGCGCCACCGCTCCAAGGACGTCACGCTCTTTCGCCAGGGCGAAGTGAACTTCATCGTCAACGCCGAACCCGACAGTCACGGCTCGCGCTTCGCGCGCGAGCACGGCCCGAGCGCCTGCGCCATGGCGTTCCGCGTCAAGGATGCGCCCAAAGCCTATGCCAAGCTGATCGAGCGCGGCGCGACGCCTTTCCACAACCAGGTCGGACCGATGGAGCTCAACATCCCGGCCATCGAAGGTATCGGCGGCAGCGTGATCTATCTCGTCGACCGCTATGGCGAGCGTTCCATCTATGACGTCGATTTCGTGCCGACCGATGCGTCGAAAGGTCTGGTGCACGACGGCGCAGGCCTCAGCGCCATCGATCACGTCACGCACAATGTCTTTCGCGGCAACATGGACAAGTGGGCCGGCTTCTACGAAACGCTCTTCAATTTCCGCGAAATCCGCTACTTCGACATCGAGGGCAAGCTGACAGGTCTCAAGTCGCGCGCCATGACGAGCCCCGACGGCGCCATCCGCATTCCGATCAACGAAAGCTCGGACGACAAGTCGCAGATCGAGGAATATCTCAACGCCTATCATGGCGAGGGCATCCAGCACATCGCGCTGGCGACCGAGAACATCTATCGATCGGTCGAGACGCTGGCGGCGCAGGGCGCGCAATTCCAGGACACGCCGGACACTTATTACGAGCGGCTGGACAACCGCATCAAGGGCCACGATGAAGATGCGGCGCGGCTGAAGCGCGATCGCATTCTGATGGACGGCGAGAAGGACAATCTCCTGCTGCAGATCTTCACCCAGAACGCGATCGGCCCGATCTTCTTCGAGATCATCCAGCGCAAAGGCAATCAGGGCTTCGGCGAAGGCAACTTCAAAGCGCTGTTCGAAAGCATCGAAGCCGATCAGATCAAGAGAGGCGTGCTCAAGGACACGAGCGCAGCATGAGCAAGACCTGGATCGAATTTCCCCGCACCGAAGGCGAAACCTCCCGGCAGGCCCATGCCGATCTTCCGGCCGGCACGTTCGAGCGCGAGATCGGTCGCGACGGCTTCTTTGGACCGGCGGCCCACATCTATCATCGTCACGCACCAACCGGCTGGACGAGCTTCGAAGGCCCGATGCGCCCGCGCGCCTTCGACGCGGTGAAGGCGGCGGATCTTTCCAACGAGCCGTTCGGTCCGGTGCCGTTGCTCAGCAATGCGCATTGCCAGATTTCGATCTGGCGGCTCGACGAAGCCATGCCGCATCTGATGCGCAACGCCGACGGCGATCTGTTGCTCTTCGTGCACGAAGGCGCAGGAGAACTTTTCTGCGACTTCGGTCATCTCTCCTATCGCGACGGCGATTACATTCTTCTGCCGCGCGGCACGATGTGGCGGCTGGAGCCGAAGGGGAAAACCGTAGGGCTGATGATCGAGGCGACCAACGGCAGCTACAAATTGCCCGAGCGCGGCATCCTTGGGCCGCACGCGATCTTCGATCCTGCCGCGCTCGAAACGCCGAAGCTCGACGCCCTTTTCAAGGCACAGCGCGACGGCACATGGCTGGTCCAGGTCAAGCGCCGCAATGCGCTTTCGACCATCACCTATCCGTTCAACCCGCTCGACGCGGCAGGCTGGAAAGGAAACCTCTCGGCACTGAAACTCAACTGGCGTGACATTCGCCCGGTGATGAGCCACCGCTATCACATTCCGCCGAGCGTGCATTCGACCTTCGTCGCCGACCGCTTCGTCGTCTGCACCTTCGTGCCCAGACCGATCGAGAGCGATCCTGGCGCGCTCAAGGTGCCGTTCTTCCACTCCAACGACGATTTCGACGAAGTCATCTTCTATCACGCCGGTGAGTTCTTCAGTCGCGACAACATCAAGCCCGGCATGGTGACGTTCCATCCCTCCGGCTTCACCCACGGCCCGCATCCCAAGGCCTTCGCGGCGGGTGCCAAGGCGGCCAAGACCATGACCGACGAAGTCGCGGTGATGATCGATGCGCGCGACGGGCTCGACTTTGCACGCGGTGCCGAGGCGACAGAAGACAAGACCTACGCCGACAGTTGGAAGGCGAAATGAAGCTCGCCTCGCTCAAGGGCAGCCGCGACGGCACGCTTGTCGTCGTGTCGCGTGACCTGGAGCGCCAGGTCGCGGTGCCGCACATCGCGCCGACACTTCAGGCGGTAATGGACAATTGGCATGACTGCGCGCCGCGCCTGATGCGCGTCTATGAGCTTTTGAACGAGGGCCAGGCGGATGGCGCAAAGCCATTCGACCCCAAGCAGTGCCTGTCGCCACTGCCGCGCGCCTATCAATGGGCGGACGGTTCGGCCTATGTCACACATGTTGAACTTGTGCGAAAGGCGCGCGGCGCGGAGATGCCGCCATCCTTCTGGACCGATCCGTTGATGTACCAGGGCGGCTCGGACAGTTTTCTGGGTCCAAACGATCCGATTCTCGCCGCTGACGAAGCCTGGGGCATCGACTTCGAAGCCGAGGTCGCCGTCGTCACGGACGACGTCGCGATGGGAACCGACGCGGCGCACGCCGGGCGCCACATCAAGCTCTTGATGCTCGTCAACGACGTCTCGCTGCGCAATCTCATCCCGGCCGAACTCGCCAAGAATTTCGGCTTTTTCCAGTCGAAGCCGGCGAGCGCGTTTTCGCCGGTCGCGGTGACGCCCGACGAACTCGGCGAAGCCTGGCATGGCGCAAAGGCACATTTGCCGCTTCGCGTCACGTTGAACGGCAAGCTCTTCGGCGCGCCCAATGCCGGCGTCGACATGACCTTTTCGTTCGCGCAGTTGATCGCGCATGCCGCAAAGACCCGTGCGCTTAGTGCCGGCTCGATCGTCGGGTCGGGAACCGTCTCCAACAAGCATGGCGATGCCGGGTCGTGTTGCATTGCGGAGCGGCGCACGCTCGAGCAAATCGAGAAAGGCGCGCCCGTGACGCCCTTCCTGAAGTTCGGCGACCGCGTGCGCATCGAAATGCTCGACAGCCATGGCCGCTCCATCTTCGGCGCCATCGATCAGGAAGTGGTTCGCTATGAAAAATGATTTCGCGCTTTACGGCTATTTCCGCTCATCGGCGGCGTTTCGCGCCCGCATCGCGCTGAACTTGAAAGGCATCAAACCGGAACTGCGGTTTATCCACCTCCTGAAAGAAGGCGGTCAGCAGCACACCGCCGCGTACAAGACGCTCAATCCGATGGAGCTGATCCCCGCTCTCGTCCATGACGGCCAGCTCATCACGCAATCGCTCGCCATCATGGAATATCTCGACGAGATCGTGCCGGAACCGCCGATCCTGCCGAAGGATGCGCTCGGCCGCGCGCGGGTGCGCGAGCTCGCCTGCGCGATCGCCTGCGACATCCATCCGGTGAACAATCTTCGCGTCGCGCAATATCTCAATCGCGAGCTCCCCTTCAGCGACGAACAGCGGACGAACTGGCAGCGGCACTGGATTACGGTGGGTTTCGAAGCGCTTGAAAAGATGCTGTCGCTCTCGAAGAACACCGGGACGTATTGCTACGGCGACACGCCGACGATGGCCGACATTTGCCTGATCCCGCAGATCTTCAACGCACGCCGCGTCAATCTCGAAGTCGAGCGCTACCCCACCCTGTCGCGCGTCTTCGCGCATGCCATGCAGCATCCGGCCTTCGACGCGGCGCAACCGAAGAACCAGCCCGATGCCGAGTGAGCCGGCCCGCAAACGGACGCCGCAGCGGCTCGACCTCGACCGCTTCATCCCCTACCGCCTTTCGGTCCTGACCAACCGGGTCTCCAGCGCCATCGCGCGGCAATATTCCGACCGTTTCGAACTCACCATTCCGGAGTGGCGCGCCATGGCGGTGTTGGGCGGCACGTCCGGACTCTCGGCGCGCGAAGTTGCGGAGCGCACGGCCATGGACAAGGTGCAGGTCAGCCGCGCCATCGAGAGCCTGATGCGCGCGCGCCGCGTGCAGCGCGAGGCCGATGCCAGCGATGGTCGCGTGATGCGCCTGTCGCTGACGCCAAAGGGCCGCGCCATTTACGATGAAGTCGTGCCGCTCGCGCTGCACCTGGAAGAGACACTCCTTTCCGCCCTCGCCCGCGACGAGCGCCGCACGCTCGAAATGTTATTGGATAGGCTCTCGCGACAGGCGCGCTTGCTGGCGCCCCGCAGCCAATAGGTTAACGCGGTCCCTCAAATTCGAAGTATCACGTCAACCGCGCCTTAGACTTACACCCTCCATGATGCCACCGACTTCACGCGGCCCTGGAGAGAGTGGCGATGGATGTTGCCGGGGTGGACAGTCTCGCCAAGCCCTTGTCGGACGCGACGTCCGACGCGACGCCGGCCCGGCGTTCGCTGGCGCACGGCCTTGTCCTCTTCCTGTTTTATTGGGCGCTCTACGGACTGAGCCTTTTGGGCGCCGTCGGGCCGTTGCCGCTCGCGACGAACGTTCTCTTTTCCGTTCTGAACGGCGTCTTCATCGCCATGCTGTTCATCATCGGTCACGATTGCTGTCACGGCGCGTTGGTGCCCGGCCGCAGTCTCAATCTGTGGCTGGGACGCATCGCGTTTCTCCCCATCGGACACTCCGTCAGCCTTTGGCGTTTCGCGCATAACGGGCTGCACCACCGCCGCAACAATTTGAGCGGCGTCGATCCGGTGTGGGCGCCGATGTCGCTCGCCGATTATCGCAAGGCGTCGGCCGCGCGACAGTTGCTCGAGCGGATCTATCGCAGTCCGTTTGGTCCGGCAGTTTATTACTATGCCGGGATCTGGGTATCGTGGATGCTGGTTCCACTCACGCCGCCGACGCTCAAGCGTTGGAAGCAGCACCTGCCCGATACGATTTTCGTGCTGCTAGGATTTGCCGCGCTCGTCGCGACCAGCGGAGTTCTTGGACATTGGCTCGCGCCTTCGCGGCCGCTCTGGCTCGAGATCGCGCTCGGTTGGGCGTTGCCCTTCGCGGTCTGGAATTATTTGGGCGCACTCAGCTTCTATCTGAACCACACCCATCCCGACATTCCGTGGTTCGACAACGAGAGCGATTGGAAAGCGCATGGCGGCGGCGTCAGCGGCACCGCGCATGTGAAGATGCCGATCGATCTCTTGCCGCTGTACTCGGCGGCGATGGCCCATCCGGCGCATCACGCCGATCCGTTGACTCCCGCCTATGATCTTCCCGAGCACCAGTCGGTGCTCAAGAAGCGGCGCGAGAACCAGACGACCGACTACATGCTTTCGCTCGGCGAATATCGTCGCATCGTTAAGATCTGCAAACTCTTCGACCATGACCGCATGTGCTGGACGGACTTTTCCGGCAATCCGACGACTGGCCGCCTCATTCCCGCGACCTCCTGAACCGCCCGCGACTCTGGCGGCTGCCAAGCCCTTATGGTAAAGAAAAGGTTAATTCCGCCAGCGGATTAACCCGGCCCGACACCGGGCGCGCTTGGCGCTTGGAGCGTTTGGGGATGATACCGGCTTCGCAGCTCAAATCGGCGTCGGACTACATCGCGGTGGTGCGACCGCTCCTGCCGCGCGAGGCCTTCGAGCCCGAGCCCCGGCATGTGGTCCGGATCTTTGCGCATCTTGCCATCATCCTTCTGGGTTATGTCGTTCTGCGGGAGACGAGCCTTTGGTGGGTTGCTGTGCTGACCGCGTTGATCGTCGGACACAGCCAGGCCTGCCTCGTCTTCCTGGCGCATGATCTGAGCCACAACTCCATCCTCAAGGACGTCGGCGGCAAGCGCGCGCTGGAACTCGTCATCTGGGGCTTGAACCTGATCCCGCCCGCGCTCTGGCAGCGCGTGCACAACCAGACGCATCACCCCGAGACCAACACCTTGCGGGACACCGATCGCGTCTATCGCCCTTCGGAATCGACGACGGCGACGTGGCTCTACATGCGCCTCTTCCATCCCAACCGTCAGACGCCGCTGCATCATCCCTTCGTGCTGTTCCACTTCGTGACCTACGTCATTCGCCATCTGACCGCCGCGTTGCTGCCAGGCGATGCGAAGCCCTCCATTGTCACCTACAAGCCGCGCTATACGCCGGCCATGAAGCGCAGGCTGCTCCTGGAACTCGCGGCCATCGCCGTCTTTCAGGTCGCGCTATTTTATTTCCTGGGCGCCAGCTGGTGGCGCTATGTGTTGGCGGTGCCGGTGCCGCTGCTCGTCGCCTCGTCGGTGGCGATGATCTACATCTTCACCAACCACTTCCTCAATCCATTGTGCGAGAAGGCCGATCCGCTCATCGGCGCGACCTCCGTCGAGGTGCCGAAATTCTTCGACTGGCTGCACGACAACAACTCCTATCATACCGAGCACCATCTCTTCCCGAGCATGAATCCGCGCTTCTATCCGATGGTTTCGGCGCTGCTGACGGAGCATTTCCCTGACCGCTACAACCGGCTCGCGATCGGCGAAGCCTGGCGGCGGATCTGGCTGCACGACGAATTCATCGGCGATCCGGACTCGCGCGAAGCGCCTGCGACGTCGCCCATCGCCGTGCCGGCGGAATAGCACTCGCCAAGGAGACCAGCGTGGCCATCCGCATCGGCATTCTGGGCGCGGCAAAGATCGCGCCGCCCGTCGTCATCAATCCGTCGCGCGACAATGCCGATTTCGAAGTCGTCGCCGTCGCCGCGCGCGATCCGGCACGCGCCAAGGCCTATGCCGAAGAGCACAAGATTCCGAGTGTCGCGAAGGACTATGACGCGCTCGTCCGCCGCGACGACGTCGATCTCGTCTACAATGCGCTCCCGCCGGGCGGCCACGCGCGCTGGACCATCGCCGCGCTCGAAGCGGGAAAGCACGTGCTGTGCGAGAAGCCGTTCGCGATGAGCGCGGCGCAGGTCAGGCGCATGAACGACGCCGCCGCGAAGGCCGGGCGCAAGCTGGTCGAAGCCTTTCACTATCGCCATCACAATGTGATGAAGCGGGCCGTCGAAATCGCGCGCTCCGGCGAACTCGGCAAGGTCGTGCGCGTCGACGCCGACTTCTCCGTGCCCATTCCCTATCGCGAAGGCGAGTTGCGCTGGACGCGCGAGCAAGGGGGCGGCGCACTGATGGATCTCGGCTGCTATCCCACCCACGCGCTGCGCTCGGTGATGGGCAGCGAGCCCAGGGTCGTCGGCGCCAACTGCACGATGGAGCACGAGGTCGACGTCACGACCAAGGCCGAACTCGACTTCTCCGGCGTGCCGGCGACGCTCACCTGCTCCATGAAGCCGGAACGCTTCGGCGCCACGCTCAAGCTGACGGGCGACAAGGGTACGCTCGAAATCCAGAATTACGTCGCGCCGCAGATGGGCTGCCGCTTCACCGTCAAACTTGGCGGCAAGGAGCGCAAGGAAGCGACGGATGGGCCGGCAACCTATGTCGCGCAGCTCTCAGAACTCGGCGACGTGCTCTTGCGCGGCAAGCCGCAGCTTATTACCGCGGCGGACTCGCTCGGCAACATGACGGCGATCGATGCGATCTACGCCGCCGCAGGCGTCGCGCGGGATTTCATGTAGCGCGCTTGCACAGCCCTCATCCTGAGCCCGGCGAAGGATGGATGCAGCGCGATTCCTCATCCTTCGACAAGCTCAGGATGAGGTAGAGAGCTAGCGCTCCGTCCCCCTCAGCAGCTCGGCGAGATAGTCCTTCCACACCGCCGCCCAGGTGTGCGTGCCGTGGCCGTGCGTCTGATCGCTGATCGGAATGAGCACGAAGCGGCCGTGCGGGATCTCCTTCACCTTGGTCTCGGCGATGCCCAGTTCCGGCGGATTGATGAAATCATCGGCCGAATTCACCCACATGACCCGCGCCTCGATCGTGCCGAGCGCGGCGGACGGATCGTAATTTCGCGAGGCATCGACCTGATAGAGAAAGTCGTTGGCGTCGAGCGTCGCCAGGTCCTTCGCGATCGTGTCGCCGACATATTGATCGGCGGCATCGCGCGACGGCCAGGTCTTCTGCATGAGCAACGGCGCACTCCCCGCAATGACGAGCAAATCCGCCGCCGCGCGCAGTCCGGCGAGCGGCTCCGACGTGTACTCGCCGCCGTGCCAGGCCGGATCGTTCCGGATGGCGTCCATCGTCATCTTCCGCCACATGCGGTTGCGCCCCGCGATCTGCACCGGCAGGCACGCGAGCGGCATCAGCGCATCCATGAAATCGGGATAGGTCTCGCCCCAGACGAAGGAATGCATGCAGCCCATGGACGTGCCCATCACCAGGCGCAGATGGTTCACGCCGAGGCCCTTGGTCAGAAGCGCATATTGTGCGGCGACCATGTCGTCATAGTCGTAGTGCGGAAAGCGCGCATGCAGGCCGTCGCTGGGCTTGGACGATTTGCCGTGCCCGATTCCGTCGGGAAGGATGATGAAGTACTTCGCGGCATCGAGCAGGCCGCCTGGACCGAACAGCACGCCGGAGAATTGGGGCCGCAAGAACTGGTGACCGTCGCCGCCTGTGCCGTGCAGGATCAGCACCGCGTTGGTCACACGTCCCTCTGCGTCCCGCGCGGGCGTGCCAAGCGTCGTGTAGTGGAGTCGCAGTTCCTTCAGCGTCTCGCCGTCCTTGAAGGTGAAATCATGGACGATGAAGTCGCCTTCCGTGGTGGCGAATTCAGGCTGTGCGGCAGCCGTCGCGCAAACGCTGCCAACGACAAAAAGGACGACGCCGGCGACTATCGATCGGATCATGCAATCTCAATCCGCCTGCATGGCTGCGAGTTCATTGCCGCTCGGATCCACGAAGTGAAATCGCCGCCCGCCGGGAAAGGTGAAAATCGGGCGCGAAATCGTGCCGCCTGCTTTCTCGACCGCAGCCAGCGCCTGTTCGAGATTGTCGACTGCGATGACCGCGAGTGGCGCTTTCGTCGCATCGGACAGATCGCCTTGCAGCCCGATGTCGACATCGCCGCTCAACGTGCACGAATAACTGGGGCCAAAGTCGGTCAGCGACCAGGAAAAAGCGGTCGAATAGAATGACTTCGTTGCCGCCAGATTGCGCGCCGGCAACTCCACGAAATTGATGCGTGCCATGTCTCAGCTTTCGTCCGGGTTGGCATGACGGTACTCGTAAGACTGGATGGTAGGCCGGGAGGGGATCGAACCCACGACATTTCGATTAAGAGTCGAACGCTCTACCGACTGAGCTACCGGCCCATCCAATAAGCGCAACCGGGCGATATCCCGACACGTTGCGCGCCAATCAAACAATTCAAGGCATGCTCGCGAGCATGCCTTGGAAGGCGCGGCTAATAGCAGAGCGATTTTCGTCTGTCTAGGAAGCGGGAACATCCACGCACGGCTTTCGCAAACCTGCGCGAGTTCCAAAGTGTCGCGCTCAGACGATGCCGCCGGAATGGCGCGCGATCTCGACCTGGCGATGCACGTGCACGCTCATCAGAAGGCCGAACCCGAACATCACGGTCAGCATCGCCGAACCGCCGTAGGATATCAGCGGCATCGGAATGCCCACGACGGGGATGAGCCCCATCACCATCGCGGCATTGATCATGATGTAGAAGAAGAAATTGAGCGTGACGCCCATCGCGAGCAAGCGGGCGAACTGGCTTCGCGCCGCCATCGCGATCTGGATGCCGTAGCCGATCACCACGGCCATCAGGATCAGAAGCGCGACCGAGCCGACGAAGCCGAACTCCTCGCCGAAATTGGTGATGGCGAAGTCGGTCTGCTTTTCCGGCAGGAAGTTGAGCCGGCTTTGCGTTCCTTGCAGGAAGCCTTTGCCGGCGACACCGCCCGAGCCGATGGCGATTTTGGCTTGCGTGATGTTCCAGCCGGCGCCGAGCGCGTCGGATTCGGGATCGAGAAAGGTCAGCACGCGGCGCTTCTGATAATCGTGCAGCACGAATTGCCAGGCCGTCGGCACCGCCACCGCGACCGCGCCCAACGCCGGCAGGATCCACCACCAGGACAAGCCTGCCAGGAACAGGAGCGAAACACCGTCTGCGACGATGATGAGCGTGGTGCCGAGATTGGGCTGCAACACGACGAAGACGGCGGGAATCCCGATCATCGCCAGCGCGATCAGGAGGTTCAGAGGTTTCGAAACCTCCTCCACGCTCTTGCCGTGGAGGAACCGCGCGAGCGCGAGCACGAGCGAGATCTTCATGAACTCCGACGGCTGGAGCCCAAGCGGCCCGAGCGTGATCCAACGCTGCGCGCCAAGTCCGACATGACCGGCGACGACGACCCCGATCAAGAGAATGAGCGACGCGAGATAGGCCGGATAGGCGAGGCTCAGCCAGACCCGCACATCGACCAGCGCGGCGACGACCAGGATTACCACGCCCACCAAAAAGCGCAGGATTTGCGGCGAGGCCCAGGGCGACAAGTGACCGCCGGCGACGGAGTAGAGCGTGGCGAAGCCCGCGGTTGCGATGATGGCGATGAGCAGGACCAGGCCCCAATTCACCTCATAGAGCTTCTCGGCAACGCTGAGCGTGCGCCGTGCGGCGGCATAAGGGCGTGTCGTCATCCGCGTCCCCGAACCAGGTCGGGCGCGGCAAGCGCCGCGTTCGACGGATAAGCGGTGCGCAACTTCAGCGGATCGCGCTTTTGCGCGAAGAGCAGGACGTCATGCACCATCTGAACCTGCGGATGTCCGTCCGAGCCGTGCTCGACGATGCAAGCCGCGGCATAACGCGGTGCCGCCACGGGCGCAAAGGCGATGAAGAGCCCGTGATCGCGCAAGTTCCACGGCAGCGACGCGTTCTTCTTGACGCCGCTGGCATGTTCTTCCTTGCTGATCTTTCTGACCTGCGCGGTGCCGGTCTTGCCGGCCATTTCCATTCCGGGTTCGCTGATGCGCCAACGCGAGGCGGTGCCGCCACCATTGCAGACCGCATCCATGCCGGCCCGCACCGCGGCGAAGGCCTCGTCGGAGAAGGGCAAATGCTCGGCCGGCGGCCGCGGCTGCGTCGTGTTGCCGACCGTGTGCGTGATGCGCGGCGTCACCGCACGCCCGCTCGCGATGCGCGCCGCAAGCGTCGCCAGCTGCAAGGGCGTCGCCAGCACGTACCCTTGCCCAATGCCCGTCACGAGCGTCTCGCCCATCTGCCAGGGAATGCCGAAGCGCGCTTCCTTCCAGGCGGCGCTCGGAATGAAACCGCTGCTTTCGCCCGGAATCTCGATGCCGCTCGTTGCGCCAAGCCCCATCGCGCGGGCTGCCGCCTCCATCTTGTCGATGCCGAGCCGGCGCGCCACTTCGTAGAAGAACACGTCGCAGGATTGCGCGATGCCGCGTTGCAGGTCGACGCCGCCATGGCCGCCATGCTTCCAGCAGTGAAACTCGTGATTGCCGATGACGAGACCGCCCGTGCACACGACATGCAGGTCCGATAATCCGTTCTGTACCGCCGCCAGCGCCATCGCCATCTTGAAGGTCGAACCCGGCGGGTAAGCGCCGCTCAGCGCCTTGTTGACGAGCGGCTTGTGGTCGTCGGTGTTCAGGCCCTTCCATTGGTCCTGCGAGATTCCGACGTTGAAAAGATTGGGGTCGTAGCCCGGCGTCGAGGAAAGCGCGAGCACGTCGCCCGATTGCGCATCGAGCACGACGAGTGCCGCACTCTCCTGTCCCAAACGTTCGTCGGCGAAGGATTGCAGTTCGCGGTCGATGGTCAGCCAGACGTCTTGCCCCGGCACGCCGGCATCGTGCGACAATTCGCGGATGACGCGGCCATAGGCGTTGACCTCGACACGGCTGTCGCCGGCCTCGCCACGCACGATCTTGTCGTAAGCCTTTTCGATGCCGCGCTTGCCGATGCGGAATCCCGGCAGGCTCAGGAGCGGATCGTCGCTGTTCTTCACGTCCTCCGGCCCGGCCGCGGCAACATAGCCCAGGATGTGCGACAGCTGCGTGCCGAACGGATAGTCGCGGGTCTGTCCGACGTCCGGCTGGATACCGGAGAGATACGGCAGGTGCATGTTGATGCGCGCGAATTCTTCCCAACTCAGATTCTCAGCGACCGGGACGGGCACGAACTTCTTGTTGTTCGCAACGTCGCGCAGCACGCGCTTCTTCTGTGCATCGTTCAGAACGATGATCTTGGCGATGTCGTCGAGCGCCGCGGCAACGCCTTCGGTCGCCTGCTCCGAGACGATGAGCACGCGATAGTTGCGCCGATTGTTGGCGAGTTCGACGCCGAAGCGATCCAGAATGCGTCCGCGCGGCGGCGCGACCAGGCGCTGATTGACGCGATTGTCTTCCGCTTCGGTGCGGTACTGATCGCCGTTCAGGATCTGCAGTTGATAGAGCCGTCCCGCGAGCACGGCGAACACCGCCGTCATGCCGCCGGTCAGCATCAGCGAGCGGCGCGTGAAGCTCGTGTAGCGGCTCTTGTCCTTGCGATCGAAGAGCGGCATCAGAAATCGCTCCGATACGGTCCGACCAGGCGGCGATGCACGAACCCGAGCAGGATGACGCCGGGAATATAGAGCAGCACGGTCATCGCCAGTTGCAGCAGCATCGGCGCCGCTGGCGGCAGATGCCAGTAATAAATCGCGACCGTGGCATAGGCGGTGAGACACGCCGTCAAAGACGCCACGGCGAAACCCGCGACCGCGCCGACACCGGAAAGCCCGGCGAGCATGTCGCGCTGACGATCGATCAGGAAGTACGCGGCGAGAAATGCCGCGGCCCATACCCCGGCCGGGCCGCCCGACAGAAGATCCTGCAGGATACCGAGAACAAAGGCCCAGAACGGCGTCATCAGGTCGGGCCTGACCATGGCCCAGAAGTAGAGCGGCATGAAGACGAGCAGCGCCGGCGGGACCAATCCGCCGAGAAGGGAGACCGGAAAATTGGCGATCACGACGCCCAGGATGCCGAACGTGACGGGAACGATCGAGGAGAGGAACCGGCCAGCCATGATGTTAACGGCGTGCTCCATGGTGCCGCTCACTCATTGCCGGTGTCGGAGGCAGGCGGTTCCTGCGCGTTGGCGCTCGGTTTGGCGGGCGGCGACGCAGGCAAGGCCGTCGGCGGTTTCACGACCGGTGCCGCCGCGTGGACGAGGGGCGCCGCGACGGGCGCGGGCTGCGGCGGCGCCGCAGGCGGAAGCCCCGCCGCCGTTGCCGGAAGTTCGTTCGCCGTCGTGGCCGGTGGCTGTTCGGTCTTGAGCTTGAAATCGACGATGTTCACGTCGTCGCTGGCACCGGGATCGGCGAGAAGCACCACGCGATAACCGCTGACGGAATTGCCGACCACCGTTCCGATCGCGAGTCCGGGCGGCAGCAAGCCGCCGTCGCCCGAGCTCACAACCTGAGCGCCGGGCTTCAGCACCACACGCTGCGACAACAGATCGAGCAGCGGCGCGCCGCTATTGTCCCCGGCCATGATGGCCTGCGCATTCCCGGGCTCGATGTTCACCGGAATGCGGCTGTTGAGATCGGTCAGAAGGATCACCCACGAAGTATAATTCCCGGCGAGGAAGATGCGGCCGATCATGCCGCGCTGATCGATCACGGCCTGACCGGGCTTGACGCCCTGTGCCTTGCCGGCGTCGAGGATCATGGTCTGCAGGAACGGTTGGTTCGAACGGCCGATGACGCGCGCCATGACGGAGGAGAGCTTGGGATCCGGCACGGCGCGCAGGAGCAACTGGTAGCGCTTGACGCGGTCCTCGAGCGCAACGGCGGCGTTGCGCCATTGGCGCAGACGCGCATTCTCATCCTTCAGGCGCAGATTTTCCTGATAGACGTTGAAGATCTCTCCGATCGATCCCATCCAGCGATCAAGTCCGTCGAGCGGCGCGCGCGCGATCCTGAGCACGGGCGAGGCCCAATCGGTCACGGTGGTGCGCGCCCGGTCGAAGATGGGGTTCTGCGCCTTGCCGATCAGGATCAGCGCAATGGCGAGAGCGGCAAGAAGCGCGATAGGAAGCTGTGCCCCGCTTCTGTTTCGCGCAATCTTCCAGGTGCCGTTGGCCATGACTTTATCAACCCGGGTTTAAGACCGGTCTATCAGAACGCCGTCGACAAAACGTGTCGCATACCCTTCGTATTTTCCAGAACGCGCCCGGTTCCGAGCGCCACGCAGGAGAGCGGATCGTCCGCGATCGAGACCGGTAACCCTGTTTCCTCCCGCAGGACCTGATCGAGATTGGCAAGCAGCGAACCGCCGCCCGTCAGCACGATGCCCTTGTCGACGATGTCGGCGGCGAGCTCGGGCGGCGTCGCCTCGAGCGCAACCTTGACCGCCTCGACGATGGCGCCGACTGGTTCGGCGAGCGCTTCGGCAATGTGGCGTTGCGTGATGGTGATTTCCTTCGGCACACCGTTCAGAAGGTCGCGGCCCTTGATGTCCAGCGTCACGCCGTTACCGTCGGCCGGCGGAGCAGCCGAGCCGATTTCCTTCTTGATGCGCTCGGACGAGGCTTCGCCGATCAGCAGATTCTGGTGGCGCCGGATATAGGCGATAATGGCCTCGTCCATCTTGTCGCCGCCGACGCGCACGCTGCGCGAATAGACGATGCCGCCGAGCGACAAGACGGCGACCTCGGTCGTGCCGCCGCCGATATCGACCACCATCGAGCCGGTCGGCTCCGAGACCGGCAAGCCGGCGCCGATCGCGGCCGCCATCGGTTCTTCGATCAGATAGACGCGACGCGCGCCGGCGGAGAGCGCGGATTCCTGAATTGCGCGGCGCTCGACCGCCGTCGAGCCGGACGGCACGCACACAATGATCATCGGATTGGCGAAGGAGCGGCGATTATGCACCTTGCGGATGAAGTGCTTGATCATCTCCTCGGCGATTTCGAAATCGGCGATGACGCCGTCGCGCATCGGCCGGATCGCCTCGATGTTGCCGGGCGTTCTGCCCAGCATCATCTTGGCGTCGTTGCCGACGGCGCGCACCTGCTTCTTGCCCCCGCGATTGATGGTAGCGACCACGGAGGGCTCGTTCAGCACGATCCCCCTGCCCTTGACATAGACCAGCGTGTTCGCTGTTCCGAGGTCGATTGCCATATCGCTCGACAGGGCACCGAGAAGACTGCCGAACATTCGAACCTATCCCATCCCTCTTGAAAAGCAGGCCATCGCGCGCGCAGGCCCCGGCATTTCGTGCCGGGGCTTTTCGCTCATCGCGCGATGGTCAGCGCTTCGGGCGCCTGCTTTTCGCGTTTCACCAATAGTTTGTTGAGCGCATTGACATAGGCGTAAGCGGCGGCCACCAGCGTGTCGGTGTCCGCGCCGCGGCCTGTGACCGTGCGTCCATTCTCTTCGAGCCGCACGCTGACCGTCGCCTGCGCATCGGTACCTTCCGTGACCGCATTGATCTGGAAGAGCTGCAGCGTGGCGGCGTGCGGATAAAGTTCGCGAATGGCCTTGAAGATCGCATCGACCGGGCCGTCGCCGGTGGTCTTCACGCGGCGATCCTCGCCTTCGATCTTGAGCGTCAGTTCGCATCCTGGAAGAAGATTGGTTCCGGTTTCGACGCGCAGATCCTTGACCGAGATCATATCGTGGCCGCGCACGATCTCGTCGTCGACGAGGGCGATGATGTCTTCGTCGAAGACGTGCTTCTTCTTGTCGGCGAGTTCCTTGAAGCGGCGGAAGGCGTCGGCAAAAGCGTGATCGTCGAGCGCATAGCCCATCGCTTCGAGCTTGTCGCGGAAAGCGTGGCGGCCGGAGAGCTTGCCGAGCACGAGCGAAGTCTCCTTCACGCCGACATCCTCGGGCCGCATGATCTCGTAGGTCTCGACATGCTTCAGCATGCCGTCCTGGTGGATGCCCGACTCGTGGCTGAAGGCGTTCTTGCCGACGATGGCCTTGTTGAACTGCACCGGAAAGCCGGTGACGTTCGAGACCAGCTTCGAGGCGCGCGCCAGCATCTTGGTGTCGATGCCGTTGACGAAGGGCATGCGGTCGCGCCGCACTTTGAGCGCCATCACGATCTCTTCGAGCGCGGCGTTGCCGGCACGTTCGCCGATGCCGTTGACGGTACATTCGACCTGACGCGCACCGGCCAAGACACCGGCCAGCGAATTGGCGACAGCGAGGCCGAGATCGTTGTGGCAGTGCGTGGAGAAGATCACCTTGTCCGCGTCCGGCACGCGGTTCTTCAGCATGGCGATGATCTCGAAATATTCCTGCGGCGTGGAATAGCCAACCGTATCAGGCACATTGATGACTCTGGCGCCCGAGTGAATCGCCACTTCCACCGTCTTGCAGAGGAAGTCGGCGTTAGTGCGCGTCGCATCCTCCGCCGACCATTGCACGTCGTCGGTGAAGTTGCGCGCGCGCGTCACCGACGCGCCGACCGCTTCGAGCACCGCATTCTCGCCCATTTGAAGCTTGTGCTTCATATGCACGGGGCTGGTCGAGATGAAGGTGTGGATGCGTGGCCGCTTGGCGCCCTTGAGCGCTTCGCCGGCGGCATCGATGTCCTTGAACCCGGCGCGCGCGAGACCGCACACGACGGAACTCTTCACGACCTTGGTGACTTCGCGAACCGCTGCGAAGTCGCCCGGCGATGAAATCGGAAATCCGGCTTCGATGATGTCGACGCCCATTGCGTCGAGGAATTCGGCGATCTCGATTTTTTCCTCGAGCGTCATGGCAGCGCCCGGTGACTGTTCACCATCGCGCAAGGTGGTGTCGAAAATCAGGACCCTTTCTGTATTGGTCGTCATGGCAATGCATTCCTTCCGTTCGTCGCAAACGCGACTTCTGTTTCTCTTCTTTCGCCTTCATCCCCTAAGCACCGGGCGCGCGAGCGCCGGAATGCGCCTAGGGGCAGCTAAGAAGGAGCAGAAGTGCCTGCGACGAACCGAGGGAAGGACGGGGCGCCAACCGAACGCGCGCGCCGATGCGGACGGAGTGACCGCCTCCTGCATCCTGCGCGATTACGCCCCTGGTCATTGCCGATTCGCCGTTCCGCCCGCCGAGTTTACGGTTCGATAACTTTAGCCGAACCTTGGTTAAGCACCAGTAAAAGCACCATTTTCCAAAGCGGCTGCGCGTTTTTACGCCGGATTCGCGAGCGCGCGCAAGTATAACGGCTGAGACCACGCGGTTCGTACCATGGCGCCCGAATGAGAATATTTTCATACATTTCAATTGCTTAACGCGCTCCGACAAAGCGCCGCCCAATCGCCATGGCCGACATGACGATCTCATTCTGGAGCTCGTCATCCCTCAACAGGCTCGGGGTGAGGAAAATAGAACTCACCTCATCCTGAGCTTGCCGAGGAGAGGGATAACTTTTCCCGCTAAGTGCGATCTAATCGCCGCACCATGTTGAATGTCCTCGAGCGAATTTATTCGCGATCGTTCGACTTATCCGCGTTCCCGTGACGATGTCGCGCACCTATCTCCTTCTCTTGGACCAAGGAGAAGACCGAGGATGAAAATGGGCCAGCTCCAAAATCCGTCATCGCGCGGCCCCTGAGCAGGGGGAGGGGTAGCGCAAAGTCGAAAACGAATAAGGCCAACGTCCGCAATGGCTAGAGCGTCTTTTACGAAATTTGAGTGAGGATAACTTCGGGCCGGACGCGCGCATTACCGTCTCTTCACCTCGCGCCGGAATTTTCGCTTTTATCGGCAGCGGCAAAGTGGTTCTGTGCCGCCAAGTTCCGCGTCGGCGGAACGTTTGCCCGCGTCTTTGTTCCAACCTGCTCGAGGCTTGCCGGACATGAGGATCCTGCCGCCCGTCTCGATAGAGGCACGACGCCTGTTGCCCAGCCGCTGGGATGCGCTCGCGGCTTTGCTGGTGCTCGGCTTCATTGTGCTGTTCGCCGATGCGAGCCGCAGCCTGATCGAGCCCTTGTCGTCGCTGACACGCCAGCCTATCTCGCTCGATCCCGCGAACCTGCCCGGCTATGCGCTGCGTACCGCCATGCGCATGCTGATCGCACTCGGCGTCTCGCTCGTCTTCACGCTCACTTACGCGACCTGGGCGGCGAAGAGCCAGCGCGCGGGTACGCTTCTCATCCCATTGCTCGACATCCTGCAGTCGGTGCCGATCCTGGGCTTCATCTCGATCACCGTCGTCTTCTTCCTCTCACTCGCGCCGGGAAAGATCTTCGGTGCGGAGCTTGCCGCCGTGTTCGCGATCTTCACGAGCCAGGCCTGGAACATGGCGTTCAGCTTCTACCAGTCGCTGCGCACGGTGCCCGAGGAACTGGAGGAAGCCGGCCGCATGTTCGGCTTGAACGCCTGGGCCAGATTTTGGCGCATCGAAGTCCCGTTCGGCCTGCCGCCCTTGATCTGGAACATGATGATGTCGATGTCCGGCGGCTGGTTCTTCGTGACCTTGTCCGAGGCGATCAGCGTCGGGCACACCACGATTGCGCTTCCCGGCATCGGCTCCTACATCGCCGAGGCGATCGTGGAAAAGAACCTGCCGGCGATCTTCTGGGCCATCGGCGCCATGTTCGTGGTGATCCTGATCTACGACCAGCTTCTTTTCCGCCCGCTGGTCGCCTGGGCCGACCGCTTCCGCTTCGACAGCGAGGATAGCGAGGACCAACCGAGCTCGTGGGCTTTGAACGTGCTTCGGCGCTCGACGCTGATGGACAAGGTCGCCGAGCCCTTTCACGTCTTCATGCGCTGGACTTATCGCTTCGCGCCGCCCCAAAGCCGCGCCGGATTCGTCGCCCGCGCCATGCCGTCGCGCCTTGCCGACCTCATCTGGAGCCTCTTCCTCACGCTGCTGGGCGCCTTGGCCTTTTGGCGAATCTACAGTCTGCTCGCCGGCGTTTTCGGTCTTGGCGACGTGTTGGGCGTGTTCGGTCTGGGCCTGATCACGATGCTGCGCGTGATTATTCTCATCGCGCTGGCGAGCGTGGTGTGGACACCGGTCGGCATCTATGTCGGCATGCGCCCGCATCTCGCCCGCATCATCCAGCCGATCGCCCAGTTCCTGGCCGCGTTTCCGGCGAACCTGCTCTTTCCCGTCGCGGTGTTCCTGATCGTGCGATTTTCGCTCAATCCCGACATCGCGCTTTCGCCGCTGATGGTCTTGGGCACGCAATGGTACATTCTCTTCAACGTCATCGCCGGCGCATCCGCGGTGCCGCGGGAACTGCGCGATGTCGGCACCAATCTTCAGGTGAAGGGGTGGCTCTGGTGGCGCAAGGTGGCGCTACCGGCGGTCTTTCCATTCTACGTCACCGGCGCGATCACGGCTTCGGGCGGCTCGTGGAACGCGAGCGTCGCCGCCGAAGTCGCGAGCTGGGGTGCACAGACATTGCGCGCGCATGGGCTCGGCGCCTATATCGTGGACGCAACGACGCACGGCGATTTCCACCGCATCGTTCTCGGCATTGCGACGATGAGCTTCTTCGTCGTGGTGGTGAACCGGCTGTTCTGGCGTCCGCTGTATTGGTACGCCGAACGGCGCTACCGGCTGACCTGAGGTGACCATGGCCGACGATATTCTCCTGGATGTGCATGGCGTGCGCCGCTCCTTCCCGAAACCCGGCGGCGGCGAGTTGCTCGTGCTCGACGGCGTCGAGCTTTCGCTGAAGCAAGGCGAGATCGTGGGACTTCTCGGCCGCTCCGGTTCCGGAAAGTCGACGTTCCTGCGCTTGATCGCTGGCCTCGCAGCGCCGCAAGGCGGCACCCTCGCCTATCTCGGCAAGCCGATCGAAGGTCCGGCCGGCGGCATCGCCATGGTGTTCCAGAGCTTCGCGTTGTTTCCGTGGCTGACGGTGCTCGAGAATGTGCAGCTCGGCCTTGAAGCGCTCGACTTGCCGCAGAACGAAATCCGCACGCGCGCGCTGGCCGCGATCGATCTCATCGGCCTCGACGGCTACGAGAGCGCCTATCCGCGCGAACTCTCCGGCGGCATGCGCCAGCGCGTCGGTTTCGCACGCGCCATGGTGGTGCATCCCAACATCCTCTTGATGGACGAACCCTTCTCGGCGCTCGATGTGCTGACCGCGGAGAATCTGCGCACCGATTTCCTCGAGCTCTGGGGCGAAAAGCAGCTTCCGATCAAGGGCGTGATCCTCGTCACCCACAATATCGAGGAAGCGGTCCTGATGTGCGACCGCGTACTTCTGTTCTCGACCAACCCTGGGCGCATCGCCGGCGAGATCAAGATCGGTATACCCCGCCCGCGCGATCGCACCGATCCGCGCTTCGAGACGTATGTCGACCAGATCTATACCGAGATGACGGCGCGCCAGCGCAGCCAGCGCGCCGATCGCGGCACCGGCATCGGCATGCTGATGACGCATGTTTCGCCGAACCTGGTATCGGGCCTGATCGAGGCGGTGGCGGCCCAGCCTTATGGCGGCAAGGCCGATTTGCCCGACATCGCCGGCGATCTCCAGATGGAGATCGACGAGCTCTTTCCCGTCGCCGAAGCGCTGCAGATCCTGCGCCTTGGCGAGTTGGAGGGCGGCGATATCAAGCTCACCCACATGGGAAAGCGCTTTGCCGACGGCGAGATGAACGAGCGCAAGGAGATCTTCTCGCGCGCACTGATGAGCCAAGTGCCGCTCGCCGCGCACATTCGCCGCGTGCTCGACGAACGCACCAGTCACGTGGCGCCCAAGCGCCGATTCATCGACGAACTCGAAGACCACATGACCGAGGACGCGGCGGAGGAGACGCTGCGCACCGTGGTGAGCTGGGCGCGCTTCGGCGAACTCTTCTCCTATGACGACGAAAGCGAGACGTTCAGCCTGGAGAATCCGACCTGACGCACCCACTTGTCATGGCCCGCGAATGCGGGCCACCCAGGTGATGAAGAGTTCGGTCATTGAAGCTTGAGCGCCGTTAAATCCGTCAACGCTAGCGATACGGCGCCAAATCCAGGTCTGGATAGCGCATCTGCACATCGCGCAACGTCTGCGCGTTCCAATAGTCGCTGCCGATCGGCGGCCAACCGAAAAGATCGCGCTGGCGCGGCGTCATCTTGCAGATCGCCTCGTCCCATGCCGGACGTTCGGACTCGTCGGGCCAGGCGAGCTTGCCCTGCCAGCGCCAGGCGCGCGTCTTGAAATCGGTGAGGACGGCGAAGCGCGAACGGTTCGGCGCGGTGAAGTTCGAGCCGCGGTGAAAGACATCGGTCTTGTAGATCATCAGGCTTCCGGCCGGGCCTTCGATCGAGACTTCCTTGTCGAAATAGGTCCCGAACTTCGTCGCCGCCTTGCCGATCGGAACGTCGCGCGTCTCCGACAACGGGACCACCTTGGTCGGGCCATCCTTGTCGGTCACGTCGGAAAGCAGAATGAATGTCGTCATCTGCGCGTTCGTGCCGTCTTCGCGCGGCACCACGATCGTGTGATTGCGATAATCGCGATGATGATACTGGTCGTAGTTGATGGCGCCGGAATATTTCGCCCAGAGCTCGCCCTTGTAGAGATCGATCTCGCGGGTGTTGAGGAAACGTTCGGCCGCGTCGATCAGGTCGGGATAGACGCAGAGCCGGTTGATCTCCCAGGCCGGAAAGGGAAAGAGATGGATGCCGGCGAACTGCGACTTGGCGTATTTGGGATACTTGTCGGGCTCTGCGAAATACTCCTCCGGCTTGGGATGGATCGTCCACAGCGCCTCCTGCGCTGCCTTCAATGACTCCTGATCGAGGAAATTCTCCACCACGGTGTAACCGCGGTCCCAGATTTCGGCGAGCTTGGCGTCGGAAACTTTCATGCGTCAGACTTTGACGGTTTTGATGGCTGACGCGCAAGTCTTGGCGCGAAGCCGCGCCTCGTCCGTCGTCGCGCCCCGCGCCAGCGCGACGCCCATGCGCCGCTTCATGTAGGACTGCGGCTTGCCGAAAAGGCGCAGCTCGCTTTCCGGCACGCGCAAAGCTTCGTCGACGCCCTCGAAGGCGATGCCCTTCTCCTCCATGCCGCCATAGACCACGGCGGACGCTCCGGGCGATTTGAGCGCGGTCGAGACCGGCAGACCCATGATGGCGCGGGCATGCAGCGCGAACTCGCTCTGATATTGCGAGACGAGCGTGACGAGGCCCGTGTCGTGCGGCCGTGGCGACACTTCCGAGAACCAGACCTCGTCACCCTTGACGAACAACTCGACGCCGAAGATGCCGTGGCCGCCAAGCGCAGCGGTTACCTTGCCCGCCATGTCGCGCGCCTTGGCGAGCGCGGTCTTGCTCATCTGTTGAGGTTGCCAGGATTCGACATAGTCGCCGTCGAACTGCACATGGCCGATCGGTTCGCAGAAATGCGTGCCGTCGACGGCACGCACCGTCAGCTCCGTGATCTCGAAGTCGAATGCGATCTCGCCTTCGACGATGACGCGCGCTTCCTTGACGCGGCCTGCCGTCATCGCCTTGTCCCAGGCTTTCTCGACCTCGCCCGCGGACTTGAGCCGCGACTGGCCCTTGCCGGACGACGACATCACCGGCTTGACGAAACAGGGAAAGCCGATCCCAGCGGTCGCCGCCTGCAAGTCCGCGAGCGAGGCGCAAAAAGCATAGGGCGATGTCGGCAGCTTCAGTTCCTCGGCTGCCAGGCGGCGGATGCGCTCGCGGTTCATGGTGATGTGGGCGGCGCGCGCCGTCGGGATGACGGTGGCGAGCTTGTCTTCCTCGATGCGCAGCAACTCGTCGGTTGCGATGGCTTCGATCTCCGGCACGATCAGGTGCGGCCGCTCGCTTTCAACCAGCGCGCGCAAGGCTCTCGCATCCGTCATGTCGATGACGTGGGCGCGGTGCGCCACCTGCTGGGCCGGCGCGTCGGCATAGCGGTCGACGGCGATGGTCTCGACGCCCAGCCGCTGCAGTTCGATCACGACTTCCTTGCCGAGCTCGCCCGAGCCGAGAAGCATGACTTTGACGGCGGCAGGACTGAGTGGTGTTCCGATGCGCATGGCGGCGAGATTAGCGGATTTCCGCAACCCGCCAACAGCGGGTCAGTTCTTCGCCTGGTCCACCAGCTTGTTCTTGGCGATCCAGGGCATCATGGCGCGAAGCTTGGCGCCGACCTCCTCGATCGGATGCGCAGCGCCTTTGGCGCGCGTCGCCTTGAACGACGCCTGACCCGCCTTGTTCTCCAACACCCAATCGCGCGCGAACTTGCCGGACTGGATGTCGTCGAGCACGCGCTTCATCTCGCGCTTGGTCTGCTCTGTGATGATGCGCGGGCCGGTGACATATTCGCCATACTCCGCCGTGTTGGAGATCGAGTAGTTCATGTTGGCGATGCCGCCTTCGTAGATCAGATCGACGATCAGCTTCACTTCGTGCAGGCATTCGAAGTAGGCCATCTCTGGCGCGTAGCCGGCCTCGGTCAGCGTCTCGTAACCCGCGCGGATGAGTTCGACCAGGCCGCCGCAGAGCACCGACTGTTCGCCGAAGAGATCTGTCTCGCATTCCTCGCGAAAACTCGTCTCGATCACGCCGGCGCGCCCACCGCCGATGGCACTGGCATAAGCCAGGCCAAGGTCATGCGCATTGCCGCTCGCATCCTGATGCACGGCGATCAGGCACGGCACGCCGCCGCCCTTCTGATATTCGCTGCGCACCGTGTGGCCAGGGCCCTTGGGCGCCACCATTGCCACGTCGAGATCGCCGCGCGGCTCGATCAGCCGGAAATGGATGTTGAAGCCGTGCGCGAAGAGAAGGGCGGCACCCTGCTTCATGTTCTTTTCGAGATCGTTCTTCCAGATATCGGCCTGGAGTTCGTCCGGCGTCACCATCATCATGACGTCGGCCCATTTCGCGGCCTCGGCGTTCGCCATCACCTTGAAGCCGGCGGCTTCTGCCTTCTTCGCCGAAGCGCCCGGACGTGCTGCGATCGCCACCTCCTTGACGCCCGAGTCGCGCATGTTGAGCGCATGCGCATGGCCTTGGCTGCCGAAGCCGATGATGGCGACCTTCTTGTTCTTGATGAAATTGAGATCGGCATCCCGATCGTAATAAACGCGCATGAGGAAGCTCCTAAGGAAAGACCATCACATCGCCTCGGTGCCGCGGGCGATGGCGGCGACGCCGGTCCGGCTGACATCGACAAGGCCAAGTGGACGCATCAGCTCGACGAAGTTGTCAATCTTGGACGGCGCGCCGGTGATTTCGAAGATGAAGCTGGTATGCGTCGTGTCGACGACATGGGCGCGGAAGATCTCGCCGATGCGCATCGCCTCGACGCGTTTCTCGCCGCTGCCGGCGACCTTCACGAGCGCCATTTCGCGCTCGATGCCGGGCGCCGACGTCGTCCAGTTGTGTACGCGATGCACCGCGACGAGGCGCCCCAATTGCGCCTCGATCTGCTCGATCACCTGCGGCGTGCCGCTCGTCACGATGGTGACGCGGCTGGTGTGCGCGGCATGGTCGACTTCGGCGACGGTCAAGCTCTCGATGTTGTAGCCGCGACCCGAGAAGAGCCCGATGACGCGCGCCAGAACCCCCGCCTCGTTGTCGACGAGGACGGCTATGGTGTGACGTTCGATGGCGGGCGATTTCTGCTGCATCAGACCAACACTTTTCCTTCTTCGGTCGGCGAGCCGTCGTCGGCGTCGGAGAGGATCATCTCGTTGTGCGCCGCGCCGGACGGGATCATCGGATAGCAATTCTCCTTGGGATCGACGCGGCAGTCGAACAGGACCGGCCGCTTGACGGCAATCATCTCGCGGATCTTGTCGTCAAGTTCGTCGGGCTTGTCGGCGCGCAAACCGACGCAGCCGAAGGCATCCGCCAGCTTGACGAAATCCGGCAAGGCTTCGGAATAGGAATGCGAATAGCGCCCGCCATGCAGCAACTGCTGCCACTGTCTGACCATGCCCATATACAGGTTGTTGAGGATGAAGATCTTGATCGGCAGTTCATATTGAACCGCCGTTGACATTTCCTGCATCGTCATCTGCACGCTCGCCTCGCCGGCGATGTCAATGACGAGGCTGTCGGGATGCGCCATCTGCACGCCGACCGCCGCGGGAAGGCCGTAGCCCATGGTGCCGAGCCCGCCCGACGTCATCCAGCGGTTGGGCTCCTCGAATTTGAAGCGCTGCGCCGCCCACATCTGGTGCTGGCCGACTTCGGTGGTGATGTAGACGTCTTTGCCGCGCGTCAGCGCATAGAGCCGGTCGATGGCATGTTGCGGCTTGATGATCGTGCTCGAATTCTTGAACGACAACGATTTCTTCTCGCGCCAGCGATCGATCTCCTGCCACCACACCTTGAGTGCGGGTGCATCGACCTTGCGCCTCTGCGTCCTCCAGAAATGCAGCATTTCCTTCAGCGCGTTCGCGGCGTCGGCGACGATCGGGAGGTCGACGCGCACATTCTTGTTGATCTGCGAGGCGTCGATGTCGAGATGGATCTTCTTCGAGTTGGGCGAGAATTTGTCGATGGCGCCCGTCACGCGGTCATCGAACCTGGCGCCGAGACAGATCAAAACGTCGCAATCGTGCATCGCATGGTTGGCCTCGTAGCTGCCGTGCATGCCGAGCATGCCGAGCCATTCGGGCTCCGACGCGGGATAGGCGCCCAAGCCCATCAACGTCGAGGTGATGGGAAAACCGGTGAGCTTGACGAGCTCGCGCAAAAGCTTGCTCGCCAGCGGTCCCGAATTGATGATGCCGCCGCCGGTATAGAACAAGGGCTTCTTCGCGTTCGCCATCAAGTCGATCGCCTTGACGATGGCACGGAGGTCGGGATCGGTCTTCGGCTTATAGGTGCGATGGCGCACCGAATCCGGCATCACATAGACGCCCTTCTTGAATTGCACGTCTTTTGGAATGTCGACGACCACGGGGCCGGGCCGGCCTGTGGTTGCGATCTGGAACGCTTCATGGATGACGCGCGAGAGATCATTCACATCCTTCACCAGCCAATTGTGCTTGGTGCAGGGGCGCGTAATGCCGACCGTGTCGCATTCCTGGAACGCATCGTTGCCGATCAAGTGCGTCGCAACCTGTCCGGTGAGCACGACGATCGGAATCGAATCCATCAGGGCGTCGGTCAGACCCGTCACCGCGTTCGTGGCGCCAGGGCCCGAGGTCACAAGCACCACGCCAGGCTTGCCGGTGGAACGCGCATAACCTTCGGCGGCATGCGTCGCGCCCTGTTCGTGACGGCAGAGAACATGCGTGATGCCTTCGGCGGCGAAGAGGGCGTCATAAATTGGAAGGACGGCGCCGCCGGGATAACCGAAAATGTGCTTCACGCCCTGATCCTTGAGCGCGCGGATCACCATCTCGGCCCCGGAGAGCTCGATGGCGCCGTCCCTGGTAGCGGCGCCGGTCAGTGCGTTTCCATCCTTGTCCATGGCGGACATCCTTCGTCGTTCGAGCGGCACAAAAGCGAAAGGGGCGTTGCCGCCCCTTTGATCACAGCCGCTGCGTCGGAAGCCGGGGCCTATCCCCGTCCGATCAGCGGCCGTTCAATAAGTACGAGTGCGAAAGTCACGATTTTCCCCGTTGGTGCGGCGCAAAATAAGGAAAGAGTGATTCGCCGTCAAGCAATTTAATCATACTGACGATAGCAATTTGGTAACAATATTGCGACCCTCGGTCGCATCGAGCCGTGGCCAATCCGCCAGTTGGTTGCGGAACCAAGTGTCCTGGCGCTTGGCATATTGCCTGGTCGCGGCGATGGCGCGCGTGATGGCCTCATCCTTGTTCAGCGCTCCTGATTGAAAGGCGAGCAATTCGCGACGGCCTATGATCTTGGCGGCGGGAAGCGATGCGTCGAGGTCGGCGAGCGCAAGCGCCTCCTCGACCGCACCTCTCGTCATCATGTCGCGAAAGCGTGCATCGACCCGCTCGCGCAGCAGCGCGCGCGGAATTTCGAGAACGAACATCGCAAGATGGAGATCCTTCAGAAACGGCTTGCCCGCCCGCTTCTGCCAGTAGGAGAGCGGCTTGCCCGACGCTTCGAATACTTCAAAGGCGCGCAGCATGCGCTGCCGGTCACTGGCTCTCACGTGCAGCGCGATCTCGGGATCGCGCTGCACAAGTTGCGCGTGGAAGCGTTCGTGGCCGATTTCCTCGAGAGTGGCCCTTGCCGCAGCGCGCACGCCGGCCGGCACCGCCGGCATGTCCGAGAGCCCGCGCGTTAGAGCGTTGAAATAGAGTCCGGTTCCGCCAACGAAAATGGGAACGCGTCCCATCTTGCCGACTTCGGCGAGCGCTTCTGCGGCATCGCTCAGATAGCGTCCCGTCGAATAAGCCTCGCGCGCCGGAACATGACCGTAGAGGCGATGCGGCACTGTTGCCATGTCGTCGTCGGACGGTCGCGCGGTCAGTATCCGCGCTTCGCGGTAAACCTGCATGGAATCCGCATTGACGATGACGCCGCCGACGCGTTTCGCCAGTTCCAACGCCGCATGCGACTTGCCGCTAGCGGTGGTGCCTGCGATAAGAAAGGCGTCGGGCTGCAAGAGGCTACTCGTTTGAGCGACACGGCAGAAATCGCACGGTTCGAGGCACTGGCGGAAGAGGCCTTGAGCGCAATCTACGACGTGCGCGGCGCCGACGTGCGCGCCGCATTGGAAGATGCCCGCTATAACATCGAACGTGCCCTCGATATCGCGCGCATGCGGGGCCTGAAGGGCGAGATCGAGCGCCTCTCCAAGCGCCGCGACCGTATCCAGGCCATGTATAACGCGCGCTTCAAGAAACGCCGTGCCCAGCCGTGACGCCTGAAGACTGAAGATGTACCCCGATAGATCATTCCTTGTCGGCGTGCTCCTGGCGCTTCCCGTTACATCCACGAATGCGGCAATGACGCAGCCGCCAAATCCTTACGTCGACAAGGGTGCCTGTCCCTTTGAGTGCTGCACCTATCGCGACTGGAAGACCACGAAGCCGATCACCCTTGTGAACAGACCCAACGGCCATCGCTCCGTTGCCAGGGTTGCAGCCGGCAACACCGTGCATGCGATCACCGGCGAGGTCATTTCCACGCCACTGCGCGTGGTCGCGCCGACGTCCTACGCGGACAGTCCGATCAAGAAGGGCGACGCGTTTTACGTCCTGCACTATGCCGGCGAGGGTTTTTCGCACGTCTGGTTCGAGGGTAAGAGCTACGACGTGGAACTCGATCAGTCGGGAGCGACCGTCGAAGGTCCACCGCAGGACGGCGCCGCCTGGTGGGCACAAATCCGAACCCGCAACGGAAAATCGGGCTGGGTGCTCGTCAAGGACCAGTTCGAGAACCAGGATGCGTGCGCATGACATCGCATCCGACGCATATCCTCAGTGTCATCGGCGTTCATACCGGCGACGTTCACATGCCGCTGCCGGATATCGGCCGCGAGCACTGGCTCTCGCCCGGCCGCGCGCTGGACATTCCGTTCGATCACGATCCCGTCCAGGTGCTGGAACGCGCGCGGCATCACTTCCGCGACCAAAAGGTCGACGTCAACGTCATGCCCGCAGCCGACCGGCGCAAAAAGTTGCTGATCGCCGACATGGATTCGACAGTCATCAGTTGCGAATGCCTCGATGAACTTGCCGACATGGCTGGTCTCAAGGCGAAGGTTTCCGCCATCACCGAAAAGGCGATGCGCGGCGAACTCGATTTCGCCGCCGCGTTGCGCGAGCGCGTTGTCATGCTGAAGGGATTGCCGCTCACCGCGCTCGAGCGCGTCTATCGCGAGCGCATCCGGCTCAATCCCGGCGCGCGAACACTGGTCGCCACCATGCGCAGGCATGGCGCACACACGCTTCTGGTGTCGGGCGGATTCTCTTTCTTCACATCGCGCGTCGCCAAGGATGCGGGATTCGAGGCGGATCAGGCCAACATCCTGATCGATGACGGCACAGCGCTCACCGGCGAAGTGCGCGAACCGATCCTCGGCCGCGAGGCAAAACTCGCGGCACTCGAAAAGGCCGCGCGGCTGCTCAATCTGAAGGCCGCGGACACACTCGCGGTCGGCGACGGCGCCAACGATCTCGGCATGATCGAGCGCGCCGGCCTCGGCGTCGCCTATCATGCGAAACCGATCGTCGCCGAAGCGGCCGGCGCGCGCGTGACGCATGGCGACTTGAGCGCCCTTCTTTATCTTCAAGGCTATTCGGACGACGAAATCGTAAGCGTCGGCTAGTTCAGCTTCACCGCCACATAGGTCACTTCTCCGCCGCGATTGACGAGAAGAAGTTCGACCTTCTTTCCCGCCTTGCGGTCGGCCGCGATGCGGCTCGTCACGTCGTTGGGCGTCTTAACAGGGACTCCCTGAACCTGGACGATGACGTCGCCGGCGCGGATGTTCTTGTCGGCGGCCGGACTGTCGGCGGCAACGTCGACGACCAGAACGCCCTGCACGTTGTTCGAGATGCGAAATTCACTGCGCCCATTGGCATCGAGTTCGCTCAGCGAAAGGCCAAGCATCGAAACCTTGGGCGGCGGCGTTGCCGAAGCCACGCGCGGCGGGGGTGCGGTCGGCTTTTCGTTGAGCTTGAGCACGGTCAGCTTGACCGACATCTTCTTGCCCTTGCGGATGAGATCGACGGACACGGTCTTGTTGATTGGCGCATCGGCGACGATGCGCGATAGCGCGCGTGAATCCCCGATGCGCTTGCCGTCGAAGGTGGTGATGAAATCGCCGTTGCGCACCCCGCCTTTCGCCGCCGGGCCGTCAGGCGACACCTCCGCGATCAATGCGCCGGCGGTGTTGGGCAAGCCCAACCCGGCAACGAGATCGTCGGTCACCTGCTGCACGCGCACGCCGATCCATCCGCGCCGCGCCTGGCCGAATTGACGGAGCTGCGCGATGACTTCGCGCGCGATGTTCGCAGGAATCGAGAATGCGATCCCGACCGAGCCGCCGCTCGGCGAATAGATCGCCGAGTTCACGCCGACGACATTGCCGTCCATGTCGAACAGGGGTCCGCCGGAGTTGCCGCGGTTGATCGGCGCATCGGTCTGGATGAAATCGTCGTACGGTCCGGCTTCGATGTCGCGGTTGCGCGCCGAGACGATGCCCGCGGTCACCGTCGAACCCAGGCCGAAGGGATTTCCGATCGCGATCACCCAGTCGCCGATATGGGCGGTGTCGGAGTCGGCGAACTTCGCGAACGGCAAGGCGCGCTTGGTCGTCACCTTGAGCAGCGCGAGATCCGTCTTGTCGTCGCGGCCGATGAGCTTGGCGGGGAGATTCGTGCCGTCGTTCAAGGTCACCGAAATCTGGTCGGAATTTTCGATGACATGGTTGTTGGTCACCACATAGCCGGAGGGATCGATGATGAAGCCCGAACCCAGCGAGGTCACGCGGCGCGGCAGGTTGCGGGCTGGCCCGAGGAAATCCTTGAACAGGTCGGCCAGCGGCGACCCCGGCGGGACATTGGGCAGCCCCGGCTGATTGGCGAGCGGCTTCAGCGTCTGCGTCGTCGCGATATTCACCACCATCGGCAACAAGCGTGCCGAGAGTTCGGCGAAAGAGGCCGGTGCGCCGCGCACCGGGACGGTCGGGGCGGGTGCCGCGTGGGTGGGAGGTGTTGGGTGGCGTACAGGGGCGGCACTCGCAGCCTGAACGGCGAGTGGCATGAGCAGAGCTGCGGCGAGCCAACCATGACGCATAGGAAGAACGACTCCGGCCTCGCTGTGATTTGCGAAACGCTATCCTAAGCGAACGAAGCACGAAGCCAATAAGGTTGAGCGGAATTCCCGCTCACTTTACCGCGCTTGCGCGGTTTTGCCGGAAACCTGCGGCAAGACGGCGCTGAAGCGGCGCATCGAACAACCGTTCGAGCAGGGCTGCTGCCGCGACAACCAGAGGAACCGCCAGCCACCAGAGAACCAGGCCCGGCTGAAACGCCTTCAGCACGTCGAGGATCGGATGGTGGACGATGTAGAGCGGATAGCTGAGCGCGCCCGCCCAGGCGAAATAGGTTGCCGTTCGCGTGTCTGGCTCTCGGCTCAACGAAGCGACGAGAACCAAAGGAAAGACGAACAACGTTGCGAGAAGATCGCCGGCGCCGCCGAAAGGCATGACCCCCGCAAACACGATCGCGGCCATCAGCAGAACGAACGGCCAGGGAATGGCGACGCTCTGCAGCCGTCCGTCGCGATGCATGCGGCAGAGCAGGACGCCCAGCGGAAAGGAAAAGGCGAAGCGCACAAAACCGCCGAACGCATTGTCGGCATCGACACCGCAATCGAGGCTGTGCGCACGATAGACGATCATGCAGAGCCCGCAGGCGCCGACGAAGCTCAAAGCTTTCAACGTTTCGTCGGACAAGGTGCGCGCGGCGACGCCATAGACGAGGTTTCCGATCATCTCCACCGACAGCGACCAGGACGGCGAATTGAACGGGAAGGACGGCCACTTCGCCATGGCGTTCCACGGCAGGAATACGAGATTGAGCATGAGGACCGACATCGTCGGCAACGGCGGGACATGGATCCCGTTTGCCGGACCGATGCGCTCGGCGATCTGATAACAAAACGCGCCGAGAAAAATGCCCAGCGCATAAAGCGGCCATAGCCGTTTCAGCCGTGCGATCAGGAAACCACCCGGGCTCCAATCGGCGCGCAAGTGCGCTTCATAGGCGTTCGCCACCACGAAGCCGCTCATCAGGAAGAAGAGATCGACGGCGAGATACCCGCGCGGCGCCAAACCTCCGACCGGCAGGTGGTAAAGGACGACCGCCAACGCGGCGACGCCGCGCAGCGCATCAAGGGTTCGGAAATGCCGTGTCGTCATCGCGCGAGCGTGACAGAACGGCGTTTCGCAAAGGTTTCCGGACGGCTATTTTCCGCCCGGTCCGTGGCCGAAATACTTGAAAAAGTCGCTGTTCGGCGAGAGCACGACGGTCGTACTGCCGCCGGGCAAGGCGTCCTGATAGGCCTGCATCGAGCGGTAGAAGCCGAAAAAGTCGGCGTCCTGGCTGTAAGCCTGGCCGAGGATGCGGGTCTTCTCGGCATCGCCTTCGCCGCGCAGGATTTCGGACTCGCGCGTCGCCTCGGCGGTCAGCACCGTCACTTCGCGCGCCGCGCGGGCCCGGATGCGTTGCGCCGTCTCATCGCCCTCGGCGCGGTATTCGGCCGCTTCGCGCTCGCGCTCCTTCTGCATGCGTTGATAGATGGCAAGGCTGTTCGCCTGCGGCAGGTCGGCATGGCGGATGCGCACGTCGACGATTTTGATGCCGAAGCCGGCCGTGTCCTGGTTCATCGCGTTCTTGATGTCGATCATCAGCATCGCGCGCTTGCCGGAGAGCATCGCGGCGAAGCTCTGCGAGCCCAAAACGCGGCGCACGCTCGACGACAGGATCGGCGTCAGCCGCATGATGGCCGTGTCGTGGTCGATCAGGCTTTGATAGAAGCGCAAGGGATCGACGATGCGCCAGCGCGCGAAGGCATCGACCATCATGCGCTTCTTGTCGGAGGCGATCACTTCCTCGGTCGGTGCATCCAGCATGAGGACGCGCTTGTCGAAGAAGACCACGTTCTGGGTCAGGGGTGTCTTGAAGTGGAGGCCGGGATCGGTGACGACGGCCTGGGGCGCGCCGAATTGCAGGACGAGCGCCTCTTCCGTCTGATTGACGAAATAGAAGCTCGAGAACAGCGCGATAAGCACGACGAGGCCGAGCAGTCCGAGCGCGAATCCCATGGCGCGGCTCATTGTGAGCCTCCGCTCGATTCGGAGGGCGACGCCGATTGCGCCGCGTTCGGACGCGTGCTGCTGCCCGAGCCCAGCATGTTCGGCAATTGGAAGTACGGTACGACGCCCTTCGCCGAATCGTCGACGATCACCTTGTTCAGCGGCGCGAGAATGCCGCTCATCGTTTCGAGATACATGCGTCGGCGCGTCACGTCGGGCGCGCTGCGATATTCCGAAAGAACGGAGAGAAACCGCTTCGACTGGCCCGACGCTTCGGCGATCACTTGCTGGCGATAGGCTTCGGCATCCTGGACGATGCGCGCGGCACGGCCGCGCGCCTCCGGGATCACCTTGTTGGCATAAGCTTCGGCTTCGTTCCTCATGCGCTCCTGGTCGGCGCGCGCCGCCTGCACGTCGCGATAAGCGTCGATCACTTCGCTCGGCGGATCGGCCTTTTGCATATTCACGTTGGTGACGGTGACGCCGGCGCCATAGGCATCGAGCGTCTTCTGCATCAAGTCCTTGACCTCGATCTGGATCGCCTCGCGGTCCTGGGTGAGGATGCTTTCGAATTGGCTGCGGCCGACCACTTCGCGCATCGCGCTTTCGGCCACCGCCTTGATGGTGGCGTCAGGATCCTCGACGTTGAAGAGATAGTCGCCGGCGTCCTTGACGACCCAGAACACCGTGAAGTTGATGTCGATGATGTTTTCATCGCCGGTCAGCATGTCGGCTTCCGCCGGCAATTCTTCGCCCGTGGCGTTGGTGTCCTCGGTGTCGGCGGACGTGCGGTAGCCGATATTGATCTGGCGCTGGCGCGTCACATCGAGCGTATAGGCCGTCTCGATCGGCCACGGCAGGTGATAGTTGATGCCCGGCGGCGTGCGCGCGACGAAGCGTCCGAAGCGAAGCACAATGCCCTGTTCGAACGCGCCAACGAAATAGATGCCGCTCGCGAGCCACACGCCGGCGACGATGAGCAAGAGGATGACGAGGCTGCCGGTGGTGAAACCAGGTCCCGGGAGGAAGCGGCGGAGCCTGTCTTGGCTGCGGCGCAGCATCTCCTCGATGTCGGGCGGTCGCATGCCGCCGCCAGGCGTCGGGCCACGGTTCCAGGGACCTTTCGGTCCGCCCGAACCGCTGCCGTTCGACGAGTTGTTCCAAGGCATGCCGCGACGACCTCTTCCTTGGTTTCCCAAGGTCCGGCGGTTATATGGGCAACGCCGCCGGCGCGCAAACCTTGCTGCCCCTTCAAAGAGATGGCGTGACGGCCTAAGTGTTCAAGGCTGAAAATCGACAAGGTGCGAATTTCGACATGGCTCACGCGACGCGGGAGGATGTTCTCAAGGCGCTCGACCAGGTGATTGATCCGGTCAGCGGGCGAAGCGTCGTGCAACAGGACATCATTCAAGGACTGGTATTGCGCGACGGCAATGTCGGGTTCGCGGTGGAAGTCGATCCCCGACGCGGCCGTGATGCCGAACCGTTGCGCCAGGCTTGTGAAGTTGCCGTCGCGGGAGTGCCCGGTGTTGTTTCCGTGACGGCTGTCCTTACGGCGCACCAGGAAGCGGCAGGACCGAAGCGGCCGGCACAGCCGCAGAGAAGCGCACCGCCTCAACCAGCAGGCATCCCCGGCGTCAACGCGATCATTGCGGTGGCGAGCGGCAAGGGCGGCGTCGGCAAATCGACGGTGGCCGCCAATCTTGCGATCGCGCTCGGCCAACTCGGATTGAAGGTCGGGCTTCTGGATGCCGACATCTATGGCCCGTCAGTGCCGCGGCTGTTCGACATTCGCGAGAAGCCCAAGACCAGCGGCAAAAAGATCGTCCCCATCGAGAAATTCGGCATCAAGATCATGTCGCTCGGCTTTCTCGTGCGCGAAGACGAAGCGGTGGTCTGGCGGGGCCCGATGGTGCAGAGCGCGCTGACGCAAATGCTCGACGATTCGACCTGGGCGCCGCTCGACATTCTCGTCATCGACATGCCCCCTGGAACCGGCGACGCGCAACTGACGATTTCGCAGCGCGTGCCGCTGCGCGGCGCCGTCATCGTCTCGACGCCGCAGGACCTGGCGCTGATCGATGCCCGAAAAGGCCTGGCGATGTTCAGCAAGACTCAGGTACCCGTTTTGGGCATCATCGAGAATATGAGCCTGTTCGTTTGTCCGCACTGCGGCCAGGAAAGCCACATTTTCGGGCATGGCGGCGCACGCAGCGAAGCCGCCAGGATGGGCGTGCCCTTTCTCGGCGAGATCCCGCTGGTTTCTGCGATTCGCGAAACGTCGGATTCGGGAAGGCCCATCGTCGTTGCGGCGCCGGACGGAAAAGAAGCACAAGCCTTTCGAGTCCTGGCAAGCGAAGTTGCAAAAAGTGTTGCCTCTGCGCCACGTCAGGCGCCAAGAATTGTGCTGGAATAGGCCTATGGCTGCAGCCTCCAAACCACAGATCAGAAATCTCTTCGCCACGCCGGTCGCGATCCATTTCCTGCCGGTGGCGCAGGAACTGAACCAGATACTGCGGCCGCTCATCCTCGAGAAGGCGCAAACCGGCAACAACGAGGAAGGCTGGAAATCGGGCCCTGGTTTCGAAAGCTGGGGTGCGGAGCCGGCGCAGACGGTGTTTCGGGTGGCGCGCGATCTGGCGGACAACATGACCTCGACCCGCGCCGGCGCGCGCGTCGCACTCGACTGGAGCGTGAGCGCCACGGCGACGGTGCGCCACAAGGGCGAGTATCGCGCCTTCGCTTCCCAGCCGGGCGCCTATTGGTCGGGCGTCTATTATGTCGACGACGGCTACGCCAAATCCGATGACCTGGCGCTGGGCGGCGAATGCGAGCTCGCCGATCCGCGCGGCGCATTGCCCAACATGGTCGCGCCGCATCTCGGCTTTCGCATTCCGGGCGGACAGACGGCCGGCAGCCCCGAGACGATCCGACCGACCAGCGGCATGATCATCCTGCATCCCTCGTGGCTGGCGCGGGGCGAGCGGCGCTATGACGGCGAGCACCAACGCATCATGATCGAATTCGACCTGACGCCCCCGCCTGAGTAGATCTACTCGATCCCCGCCTTCAACGTCATGGTCCGCGCGCGTCCATTGAACGTGACGCTCCAGCTGTCGCCGATCTTGTGCGGCTCGGCCGGGATGCAAAGGGGATTGGGCATGGCGGGCGGCGCGGTCTCGTAGGTTCTGCAGAGCTGTCCCTTGTCGTCGATCTTCCAGGTGCCCTTGGCGTTGAAGCTCCGACCCATGGCGGTGGCGGTCACATCGAATGTGTGGTCGGCGCGGTAGTGCGTATGGCTCTCCAGCATGCCGCCGGCGGATATGACTGTGTTGCCGTAGAATCCGGCCATGATGTCGTCGGCCGCCAAAGCCGGCGTCGCGGCGATTGCCAGTGCCGACACGATGAGCGGCCAACCGCGCATGATGATCTTCCTCATTGCTGCACCCCCTCAGTTCACGCCCTGGACGAGGGTGATCGTCGCACCATCCGCCGCGGTCCACTTGTCGCCGACCGCGTGATTGTCGAGCGGGCCGCAATCCGGATTGGTGCGGCCGGGCACCGGCGGATCGAAGGTGCGGCAGAGTTGGCCTTTATCGTCGATCGCCCAGGTTCCCTTGTATTCGAAGCCCATCGCCGGAACTTTGCCGGAGAAGGTGTGATCGGCATTGTAGTACGTATGCGATTCCATGCCGCCGGCGCTGACCGACACCAGCGTGTTGCCATAGGTGTTCGCCATCATGTCATCGCCGGCCGACGCTGCAGACGAAACGGCGATGAGCGCGACCGCGCCGAACAGGAACAAACGCATGAAATCCTCCGAAGGTTTGGGTTGATATTGGTGGCGCACCTTAGCCAACACGTTCAGGCGTTATAAGCCAGTCTGAGGCCGGGCGAACGCCAGTCGCACATCGCAAGCCTGCCCGTTGACGACATTGTGATGAATGCCGTCTTCATATCCTTGCCGCCCCAACAAATGTTGGTGACGATCAAATCGTCGAGCGGCGTGTGCTCGAACTTGCCCGTACCCGGCCAAAAGGTGGAGATGCCTCCCGCCAGGATCGTCGCGACGCAAACCGCGCCGTCGGCCTGAACGCCGAGCGAATCGAAATAGGCAAGACCGGGATAGGCGCCGACGAAATTCGCCGGCGTGAAGCCGGCAACGGGCTTGGCCACTCCGGGCGACTCGAGCGGCAACTCCCACAAGCGGCCCGGCATCGTCTCGGCGTAATAGACATGCTTTTCGTCCGGCGACAGGCCGACGCCGTTGGGCGACGTAAGTTCGCGCAGCACCTTGGTGATCTTTGAACCGTCGGCCTTGGCATAATAGAGCGCGCCATGCAGACGCCGCTCCGCATTGTTGCTCGCATGGTCGGTGAACCAGAAGCCGCCTGCGGTATCGAAGACGATGTCGTTCGGCGCGAGAAGCTTGTTCCCATCGCACTCGGAATACAGAACTTCGACCTTGCCGGTGGAGATGTTGATGCGTTCGATGCGCCCGCCCTTATGTGATGCGGGCGTGTGGCCGGGGATCATCAGCCCGTTGACGATGTTCATCTCGAAGTTGCCGCCATTGTTGCAGCAATAGAGATGTCCGTCCGGTCCGATCGCGAGACCATTGGGTCCGCCGCCGGGCGTGGCGATGGTTTGCGTCGAGCCATCCATCTTCACCCGCGTGATTTTGCCTGTGGCAATCTCGACGACGATGACCGATCCATCGTCCATGGCGACGGGACCTTCGGGAAACTTCAAACCGTTGGCGATTTCTTTGATCTGCATGGGGGCTCCGCATGGTTTCTCTGGTCACAGGCTAGCTGCGGCTAGCCCTCGAGAGTCAACCCTCCCCTCGAGGGGAACGCGCTTCACGCCCTAGGAGCGCTCAAGCGTCACGTAGCTGAAGTGCAGGTTTTCGGTGGTCGTGTGATCCTCACGCGCGGTTTCGCGCCAAGTGCTCTTGTCGAACGGCGGAAGGCGAGTATCGCCTTCGACCGTGATGTGCACCTGCGTCAGCTCGACCCGGTCGGCGAGGGGCAAAGCCGCCCTGTAGATCTCGGCGCCGCCAACAACGGCAATCTCGGAAGGATTTTCGTTGCGCGCCATGGTCAGAGCCGCATCGAATGAATGCACCGCCACGGCTCCTTCGGCGCGCCACGACGTGTCGTGCGTCACCACGATGTTGGTACGCCCGGGCAATGGTTTTTTCGGAAACGAGTCCCACGTCTTGCGGCCCATGATGATGGGCTTGCCAAGAGTCAATCTTTTGAAACGCTTCATGTCGTCGGGAATGCGCCAGGGAAGTCCACCGCGATCGCCGATCACGCCATTGTCCGACATGGCGAGAACGAGGACGACGGGCGCGCTCATCCGCCACCCAATCGGTTCAGCGCCTCACCTTCGAGACGATAGACGTGCCAGCCCGTCACGGGCCGGGCGCCGAGGCTGTCGTAGAATGCGATGGAGGGCTTGTTCCATGCGAGCACCGACCAGTCGACTGAATGCGCACCGGCCGATACGGCGGTGCGCGCCAGATGACCGAGAAGCGCTTTGCCGTAACTCTTGCCGCGAAACTCAGGACGCACGAACAAGTCTTCCAGATAGATCGCACGCTTTGCGGCGAAGCTGCTGTAGTTCCAGTACCAGGTGGCGACGCCGACCGGCGCGCGCCCTTCGAACGCCAGATCGCAATTCAACAAGGGCTGCGCTCCGAGATAATCGCGACGGATCACATCCTCGGTAACATGGAACTTTTCCAGCAGTTTTTCGTATTCAGCTAGTTCGAGAAGCAGCTGCAGAATCAGCGCTTCATCGCCGAGTTGGCCTGGTCGTATCGAGAATTGATCCATCAAAACAGGCTCTTGGTCGGCGCGAACGGCTTAGCACTCCGGCCGGGCGCAAACAATGTGGCGCGGCTGGAGAGGCGGGGCTCACGATTTGGGAGGTCATTATGAAGAAGAGTTTATTCGCCTCGGTTGCGGTCTTGGCCCTCGTCCTCGCGTCACCCGCGTTGGCGCAACGCGACGACCGCGACAACACCGACGAGAATGCGCCGCGGGCGCGTCACGTGCCGAGCGACACCAACAATGCCAGCGACAACGACACCGACAAGAACAAGCCACGCGAAGAAAATCGCGAACGTCCCCCGCCAAGCTCCACCGTTTCACCCAGTGGCACGATGGGAACCGAACGCGGCACCCGTCACGAACGTGGAACCGGCAACACGACGGAACCGTCCGGCACCATGGGAACCGAACGCGGCACGCGTCACGAACGTGGAACCGGCAGCGCGATGCGACCGGGCGGCACGACCGCTGTACGGCCGAACACCCGGGGCGGAACGATGGCGGCACCTACGGGGCGCATCGGAGGCGGGCCTCACGTCCATAACCCCAAATTCACCAGCATGCGCCGCGCATTCACCGCTTCGCGACGCTTCCAAGTCGGGGCCTATGTCCGGCCGAGTGGTTTCTACGTGCACCACTGGACGTTCGGCGAATTTCTACCAGTGTTATTCTTCGCGGACAGCACCTACTGGATCCTGGATTGGGGGGACTTCTATCTCGAAGCTCCGCCTCCAGGCACAATCTGGGTGCGTGTCGGCGATGATGCTCTGCTGATCGACCAGTTCACCGGCGAAGTGATCATCGTGGAGTACGGGATCTTCTACTGAAGATCAGAATTCGGAATTCGGAAGTCGGAAGTCAGGTTTTCCGGCTTCTGATTTTCCGATTTCCGATTACACCGCGATCTCGGCCCTGATGGTCGGGTGCGCCTGATAGTTCTCGAGTCTGAAGTCCTCATAGTCGAACGCGAAGATATCGTTCACCTGCGGATTGAGCCGCATCGTGGGCAAGGGATAGGGCCTGCGCGTCAACTGCTCGCGCGCCTGGTCCAGATGATTGAGATAGAGGTGCGCATCGCCCAACGTATGCACGAACTCCCCAGGTTTGAGACCGGTGACCTGCGCGACCATCATGGTCAAGAGCGCATAGGATGCGATGTTGAACGGCACGCCCAGGAAAATGTCGGCCGAGCGTTGATAGAGTTGGCATGAGAGCCTGCCGTCCGCGACGAAAAACTGGAACAGGCAGTGACAGGGCGGCAGCGCCATCTTGGGAACGTCCGCCGGATTCCACGCCGTCACGACGAGGCGTCGCGAGTCGGGATTGGCCTTGATGTCGCGCACGAGGTTGGCGATCTGGTCGATCGTGCCGTCATGTTGCGTCGGCCAGGACCGCCATTGCTGGCCATAGACCGGTCCGAGCTCGCCGTTCTTGTCCGCCCACTCGTCCCAGATCGTGACGCCGCGTTCCTGCAACCAGCGCACATTGGTGTCGCCGCGCAGAAACCAGAGGAGCTCATAGACGATCGCCTTGAGGAACAGCTTCTTGGTTGTGAGCAGCGGAAACCCGTCGGCAAGGTCGTAGCGCGCCTGATGGCCGAAGATGGCGAGCGTGCCGGTACCGGTGCGGTCGCGTTTCTCCACGCCCTTTTTGAGCACGAGCTCCATCAAATCGAGGTATTGGCGCATGATCTTAAATCTGGCCGGATTCTCTTCGATATTCTAGCGCCGCGCGCAGCGATCGACCGCGGCGCGCTCCCAAGCGAACCGGTTCGACCGGCCTAACGAAATATCAGCGCAGCGGCGAGATAAGCGACCGCCATGACGAAGACCGCGATGTTGCCGCCGATATAGGCCTTGAAACGGCCGGGACGTCCTTTGCGTGTCACCGGACCATAGGGCTGGCGTGGCGCAAGTCGTCCGCGAAACAATCCCGGCACGCGTCCCCTTTGAATGGCCACGATGGTGTCGAGCAGCACGTAAACCGCCAGCACGGCGGCGATGGCCAACGTGTAAGGTGTTGAATGCATGTCGAAACTTCGGCAATCCTTCAATTCTTTGTCCGCAGTCCTTATATTCCGGGAGCTGGCTCGTCCAGCTATGGCGATAAACGACTGCGTAATAAGCGGCCCGGACCCGGGGGCGGTACCCGGCGCCTCCACCCCAGATGTCGGAGATCAGGCATCGGGAATCAGAAAAAATCTTCTGATCCCTGATACCTGATTCCCGACCTCTGAGGCGGGGGCGAAACAGGATCGACGGACGTGTAAAGGCTGATCTTTCGCTCGGTATGGTTCCGCCGTTATCGGGCTACTCGTATAGGTGCCAACGATAATGAAATGGCCCTCGCTGCCTAAGTGATTAGGTAAGCGCGGTTCGGGGGGTGCCGGGCAACAGAAACCCCCCACTTCTTTCCTCGCGTTCGCGGCACCCCCCAATCAAACTATGGCAAGTCGGCATAGCCGACTTGCGCGGAGCACCGGGCAACAGAAGCTCCCCACTTCTCGCCCCGCATTCGCCTCTCTCAGACGCGCCGTCCTGTTCGAATCACCGGCCGCGTGAGAGACTGCGCCGCCAACGATTCCGGGGGAGGAACGAATGGGCAATATCAATCTCGGTCGCGTCATACTCGGCGGCTTCGTCGCCGGCATCGTCATCAACGTTTTCGAATACGTTTTGAATGGAGTCATATTCGCTGACCAATGGCCTGCCGTCATGGCGGCCATCAACCGGCCGGCGCTGACCATGCACGACCTCGTCATCTTCAATGTCCTGGGATTCATCGAAGGCATCGTTGCGGTATGGACATACGCCGCGATCCGCCCGCGCTTCGGCGTCGGCGTGCGGACAGCCGTCTATGCCGGCTTCCTGACCTGGATCACGGCTTACGTGCTCGCCACGGCGACGCCGGTCATCATGGGCGTCTTCCCGTTGCGCATGGACTGTGTGATGGTGGCGGTCGGTCTCGTCGAAATCGTCGTCGCGACGATTGCCGGCGCCTGGCTCTACAAGGAAGCCTGACCAGTCGCGCTCAGAGGTTTCCCTCCTCGTCCTCGCGGGCCGCAAGACTCGTGGTCGAGGTTTGGCCGCGCGCGGCAGCACGCTCGGCTTCGAGTTGCAGGCGCCTCTTGCGCGGCTCCTCGACGAGCGCGACGAGGAGCACGAGCGCAATCGCCTCGCATGCGACCGCGACCCAGAACACCGCGTGATAGCCGAGACCCGCAGCGATCACGCCGCCGACGAGCGGCCCGAGCGCGCTCATGATGCTTTCGGCCGTGTTGGAAAAGGCGAGCCGCATCGCCATGTCGTCGCGGTGGCCGAACTCGAAGACGATGTTCTGCGCACTCATCTGGTAGCCGGAATTGCCCGCACCCAGACCGAAGAAGGCGACGAACAGCCAGAAGGGCGAGGTCACGTTCATCAGGAGCACGGTCGAGGAAATCCAGAACGCGAGCGCGATGACGAAGTTGGAGCGAAAGCCGTAACGGTCGGCGAGATAGCCCCAGCCGACGCTCATCACCGTATCGGCGCCGAGAAACGCCAGCGACAGCGTGCCCACGACATCGCCGGAAAACCCGATCTGCTTGCCGACATAGATGATGTAGAAGGGCTGCGCCACGCGGCTCGCGATCGCAAAGGTGCGCGCGATCATAAAGTACATGAAGCCCGGATTGCTGCGGAGCATCGGGATCAGATCGCGGACGCGTTCGCGGATCGAGCTGCGCGATCTGACCGACGGCGGCTCCGGCTCGCGCACCAGAAAGCGGAATGCGGTGAGGCCGAGGCTGGTCAGGATGAAAGCGAGCGTGAACGTCGTCGAATAGCCGTTGCCGAAGACATTGTGGCCGACGAGATAGCTGCCCGCGAAATAGGAAAGCGACGCCGCGATGACGCCGCCGGTCAGGTTGCGCCAACCTTGCAGCTGACCGCGCCGTTCGATCGGGATCATCTTGGCGAGCAGGAACTGGAATGCGACGCCTTGCGGCCCCGAAAACAGTCCGAGCAAAAAGAGAAACAGAAGCACGCTCACGAGCAGCGGCGTGCCGCCGAGAAACCAGCCGGCGAGCGCGATACCGAGAATCTGCACCCGCATCATGGTGCCGAGGAACATCGAGACCGGCAGGATCTTACGGCGATGCTCGATCTGCGCCGCGCCGGCGATAGGCGAGATCACGCCGCCCAACTGCTGCAGGCTGGCGCCGAGGCTGACGAAGAAATCCGAACCCGAGATTAGATGCAGATAGGCCGGGATGAAGGTCGGCGCATTGACCAGGCGAAAGCCGGTCATGCCGAGCATGCCGTGCACGAAGTGGCCGGCATAGTTGCGGCGCAGATTCTTCCAGACGAAGCCTTCAAAGACAGCTTCGCGCTCGGCCTCGCCTTGAATGCCCGCGTAGATGTCGCTCATTCGGCTGGCGCGTGCTGGATGGTGAAGCCCGCCCTGCGGCGGGAGTAGAACGCCGCGGCCGCAGAGGCGATGACGATGGCGCCGCCGATGCTGATCGCATTCGTGACGCCGATCCGGCTCGCCAGCGTGCCCAGCAGCAGCGCGCCCCACGGCATCATGCCCATGAAGCTCTGCGTGTAATGCGAGATCACGCGCCCGCGGAAGCGCTCATGCGCCACGATCTGGATGATCGTGTTGGTGGTGCCGCCGAGCAACATCAGGCTCGCCGATGTCGGCAACAAGAGGAAGGCGGAAAGCCAGAGCCAGTGCGAATGCGCGAAGAGTACAAGTCCGGTGCCGAAGCTGATGGCTGCGGCCACCGGCGCATAGACGAGCTGCTTCTCGGTGATGCGTGAGAGCAGATATGCCCCGATCAGGGCGCCGCCGCCGGCCGCCGACATCAGCGTGCCGACGCTCGTGGCATCGCCGTGCAGGAGATCGCGCGCCACCGCCGGCATCATCGAGACGTACGCTGCGCCGAACATCGACGACACCGCCACCAGGATGAGCGACACGCGGATTTGCGGCGAGCGGAAGGAATAGCGATAGCCGTCGGCGATCTCGCGCAAGGCTCTCTGGCTGACACGCGGTGCCCGCGGCGCAAGCTTCATCAATAAGAGGCTGACCAGCACTGCGCCGAACGAGACCGCGTTCAAGGCAAAGCAGATGCCCTCGCCCACCAGCGCGATCAGCGCGCCTGCGATCGTCGGGCCGACGATGCGGGCCAAGTTGAACATCATCGAGTTGAGCGAGATGGCGTGGCGCAGATCGTCGCGTCCGACCATGTCGAGCGTCATCGACTGCCGCGATGGAATGTCGAAGGAATTGATCAGGCCCATGGTCAGCGCCAGGCAGATGATCTCCCACACCTGCACCATGCCGCTTAGCGTCAGCGCCGCGAGGATCGCCGCCTGCAGCATGGCGGCGCTCTGCGTCACGAGGAGGAATTTCCGCCGGTCGACGCGGTCGGCGACCATGCCGCCGAACGGCGTCATCAGGAATACCGGAACCGTGGAGCAAAAGGAGGTGACGCCGAGAAGAACGGTGGAGTGTGTCAGGCTGTAAACGAGCCAGGGCTGCGCGGTGTTCTGCATCCAAGAGCCCATCAGCGAGATGAGCTGGCCGGTGAAAAACAAGCGGTAGTTGCGATGGCGAAAGACCTTGAGCAACCCCGAGCGGCGCGGATGCACCAGCTCGGCAAGTTCCTGTTCTGCGGGCGGCTCGTCGGGCGGCGTGCCGATGATGTTGTCGGGTTCGACACTCATGGCATGAGATCGATGCTTGTCAGCACCCGGCCCTTCATGCTCCCGTCGCGGTAACCGATATTGTCTTTGCAGGAAACGTCCATGTCCGATACCGAGGTACTCTTCAAGCCGTTCCGGCTCAAGTCTCTTGTCCTTCCCAATCGCATCGTCATGGCGCCCATGACGCGGTCGAAATCGCCGGACCAAATCCCGAACGACCAAGTTGCCGCATACTATCGGGCGCGCGCCGAAGGCGGCGTCGGTTTGATTCTGACCGAAGGAACCGCGCCGGAACACAAGTCGGCGACCAACGATGTCAACGTGCCGCATTTCCACGGCGAGGAATCGCTCAAGGGCTGGGCGAAGGTCGTGCGCGAAGTGAAAGCGGCAGGCGGCCACATCATGCCACAGCTCTGGCACCAGGGCGTGGTGCGCCATCCCGGCACCGGCCCTTATCCCGAAGCGCCGAGCATGAGTCCGTCGGGCCTGGCGCGAAAGGAGAAGAGAGTCGCCGAGCCGATGACGGACGCCGACATCGCCGATGTGATTTCAGGCTTCGCCAACAGCGCGCGCTATGCCAAGGAACTGGGCTTCGACGGCGTCGAGCTGCACGGCGCGCATGGCTATCTGATCGATCAGTTCTTCTGGGATGGCACCAACGAACGCGACGACAAATATGGCGGCTCGCTCGCTGCGCGCGCCAATTTCGCCGCCGACGTCGCGCGCGCCGTGCGTGCCGAAGTCGGTCCGGATTTCCCGCTCCTGCTGCGTTTCTCGCAATGGAAGCAACAGGATTTCTCCGCCCGCCTGGCGCAGACTCCGCAAGAACTCGAGGTCTTTCTGAAGCCCCTCATCGATGCCGGCATCGACATGTTCCACTGTTCGACGCGGCGCTTCTGGGAGCCGGAATTTCCCGAGCTCGATTCGGACATGAATCTTGCCGGCTGGACGAAGAAAATCACGGGACGGCCGACGATCTCGGTCGGCTCGGTCAGCCTCAATGCCGACTTCATCACCTCCTTCCGCCAGGCGAGCGCCGAAATTTCCGGCATCGAGCGCCTGATCGAGATGATGGAGCGCGGCGATTTCGACCTGATCGCCATCGGCCGTGCGCTGATCGTCAATCCGGATTGGGCGAACAAGGTGCGCGCCGGCAAGCTGCACGAACTCGCACCCTACGATCCCAAGGCGCTGGCGACGCTGGTTTGAGCCTTCTCACCGGCGATAAAGCCGCATCTTCAGCCCGCCCTTCGGCCGAAGCGTGATGCGGGCCAGCGGCTCGACCGCGTGCTCTTCGACAAGTTCGAGGCGGAAGCGCCGCGCCACGGCAGTCAGAACGATCATCGCCTCCTGCATTGCGAAGCGCATGCCGATGCAAATGCGCGGACCCGCACCGAACGGCAGATAGGCGAAGCGCGGGATGCTGTCTCTCTGGGGTGCGAGGAACCGCGCCGGGTCGAACTCGTCCGCCCTTTCCCACAAGAGCCGATGGCGATGCAGGATCCAGGTCGAAATCAGGACCGAGGTGCGCGGACTGATCGCGACGTGGCCTACGACATCTGCCGCAACCGCTTCACGGCTGATGAAGGGCGCCGGCGGATAGAGCCGCATCGCTTCCTCGAGCACAGCCGAGGTGAACGGCAACTCGGGCAACGCACCGGCCGCCAGCGCCGCCTCGTCGACGCCGGCCGCTTCGCTGGCCAGCCGCGCGTCCGCATCGGGGAATTGCGACAGGAGATAGAGCGTCCAGGCGAGCGCGTTGGCGGTCGTCTCATGGCCGGCGAAGACGAAGGTCATGGCATTGTCGAAGACCTCGCGCGCACTGAACAGCGTGCCGCCCTCGGGATCGTGGGCCGTGAGCAAAAGCGTCAGGAGATCGTTCGGCGCGGACGCCGCATCGCGTTCCAGGAGGGCTTTGCGCCGTTCGATCAACGCCTCCATCTCGCGGCGGAAATAGCGCAGCGCCGGCTGGGCTCTCAGCCGGTCGGGCGTCGGCACCCATCGGGGCAAACCCAGCAATCCCAGCATGTCGATGCGCCCGAGCGTCTCCAGATAGGTGAGGAGCGCCTTCGACATGCGCGCATAATCCATCGTCACGTCGCCGGAAAAGACCGTGCGGCTGATGATGTCGTAGGCGAGGCGCATCATTTCGTCGGCGACGTCGATGGTCGCGCCGTCGCATAACGTGTCCCAGCGCGACAGCATGCCTGCGGCGGCCGCCGACATGGCGGGTGCGAAACTCTCCACATGGCGCAGCTGAAACATGGGAGCGGCGGTGCGGCGCTGAAAGCGCCAGCTGGCGCCCTCCGCATTGAGCAAGCCGTTGCCGAGCGCAGGGCGCGTCAGCCGCTGCACCTGATCGCTCTTGATGTAGTTCGCGGCATTGTCGAGCAGCACATGGCGGATGGCGCCCGGTTCGTTGACCAGGAGAAAATCGCGGATGCGCGAGGTGAGATGGACGAGCGGCAGGCGATAAGCGCCCTCGCCGAATGCCGCGATCGGATTTTGCCGCAATTCCCACAAGACGCGCAGGAACGAGACCGGCCTTGCGCGCGGAACCGGCGCGGCTGGACGTTTCGCACTGAGCGTTTCCGTCATGCCCGCTGTCCTGGTCCGACAAAAACGATCATCGCACAGCTCGTCGCGGTCGCAAATTCATGTGAAAGGAAGCATTTTAAATATCCCCAATGGCTGGCGGGATTCAAGGATCGACGCGCCGACCGCATTGACTCCGAAGGTGCCGCGCTTAGTCTCAAGCGGTCTTCATGGATCGTGCATGGCAAAGGATTTCATCGGTTATCAGGCATTGACGGACGCGGCCCTGCGCGGCGTTGTGCGCGATGCACTGAGAAGGATCGAGAAGCAGGGCCTGATCGGCTCGCATCATTTCTACCTCACCTTCAAGACGAAGTTTCGCGGCGTCGACATTCCCGAATTCCTGCGCGAGCAATATCCCGACGAGATGACGATCATCCTCCAGCACCAATTCTGGGGGCTGAAGATCACCGACGACCGCTTCGAAGTGACGCTGACTTTCAAGAAGCTGCCGGCGACGCTCGTCATTCCCTTCGCCGCCTTGACGGCCTTCTTCGATCCGGGCGTGCAGTTCGGATTGCAGTTCCGCGGGCCCGAAGGCGACGCCAAGAGCGGCACGACGACGCAAATGACGCCGCCCTTGCCTGCACCCGAACAGAATCGCGAGAAGGCGAGTGACGTGGTGCCGGCGAAAATCCCCGAGCCGACAGCTGAGAAGCCCGGCGCCCCGCAGGCCGGCGAAGTCGTCAGTCTCGACTCGTTCCGGAAGAAATAGCCCTGTTGCCATCAATGCAATCATTGATTACATTGATGGCATGGCCAGCATCACCGTCCGCAAGCTTGATGAAAACGTCAAACGGCGCCTGCGCCGCCAGGCGGCGGAGCATGGCCGTTCGCTCGAGGCAGAGGTTAGGGAGATTTTGCGCGCTGGAGTTTCTTACGACGAAAATCGACGCGAAAACGGCGCCGACTTGTTTCGCCGTATCCATGCCAGACTTGCCCCGCTGGGCGGCGTCGATCTCAAACTCCCGGAGCGAGGAATCCATCGTAAGAGCCGCATTCCCGACTTTACCCGTGACGATCTTGGTTGGCCTGAAGACGAATGATCATTCTGGACACCAATGTCCTCTCAGAGCAGTTGAGGCCCAATCCTTCGCAGACCGTGATGGCGTGGGCCGCGACAGTCCCATCGAGCGAACTATTCACGACGACCATCAGCGAAGCCGAAATGCTGATCGGCCTAAAACTCATGCCGGCCGGCCGCAGGCGCAATCTGCTGGCGACACAGATTGCGAATATATTTTACCGTGACTTTGAAGACAGGGTACTGATGTTCGACAGCCGGGCCGCGCAGGCGATTTCGTCTATGCCGCTGCAATTGGGCCGCCAGGGACGGCCCATCGTCGATACCGACGCGATGATCGCTGCTATTGCAAATGCTCATGGCGCGACTGTGTCCACGCGCAACGTCAGGGATTTTCAGCGGCTGAGAGTGCCGGTCGTCAACCCCTGGACGGTTGTCGTAAAGTCCTGACCCAATCCAGGTCGAATCGCATGACCAAGACCCGCATCGAAACCGACTCCTTCGGACCCATCAAGGTCGCGGCCGACCGCTACTGGGGCGCGCAAGCCGAGCGCAGCCGCGCCAATTTCAGAATAGGCTGGGAGAAGCAGCCGCTGCCGATCATCCGCGCACTCGGCATCGTCAAGCGCGCCGCGGCCGAAACCAACATGGAGCTCGGCCATCTCGACAAGACGCTCGGCAAGAAGATCGTCGCTGCCGCGCAGGACGTCATCGACGGCAAGCTCAACGATCATTTCCCGCTCGTGGTGTGGCAGACCGGTTCCGGCACGCAATCAAACATGAACGCGAACGAGGTGATCTCGAACCGCGCCATCGAAATGCTGGGCGGGACACTCGGCTCGAAAAAGCCGGTCCATCCCAACGACCACGTCAATATGAGCCAGTCGTCCAACGACACCTATCCGACGGCGATGCACATTGCCTGCGCCGAACAGATCGCGCGCGACCTGTTGCCCGCGCTGAAAAAGCTGCATCGCGCGCTGGTGAAAAAGCAAACCGAGTTCAAGGACATCATCAAGATCGGCCGCACCCACACGCAGGATGCAACGCCGCTCACGCTCGGCCAGGAATTCTCCGGCTACGCCACGCAGGTGGCGAACGGCATCGCACGGATCGAGTTGACGCTCCCCAAGCTGATGGAACTGGCGCAAGGTGGCACCGCCGTCGGCACGGGCCTCAACGCGCCGGTCGGCTTTGCGGAAAAAGTCGCCGACCGGATTGCCAAGATCACCGGCCTGCCTTTCACGTCGGCGCCCAACAAGTTCGAGGCGCTGGCGGCGCATGACGCGATGATCTTCAGCCACGGCGCGATCAACACGGTTGCCGCGTCGCTGTTCAAGATCGCCAACGACATCCGGTTGCTGGGCAGCGGCCCGCGCAGCGGCTTGGGCGAACTCTCGCTGCCGGAGAACGAGCCGGGCTCCTCCATCATGCCCGGCAAGGTCAACCCGACGCAGTGCGAAGCAGTAACGCAAGTCTGTGTCCAGATTTTCGGCAATCACACGACGCTCACCGTCGCCGGCAGCCAGGGCCATTTCGAACTCAACGTCTACAATCCGGTGATGGCCTACAACTTCCTGCAATCCGTGCGCCTGATGGCGGATGTGGCGGTCAGCTTCACCGATCATTGCGTCATGGGCATCAAGGCGCGGCGCGACAACATCCAGGCGGGACTCGAGCGTTCGCTGATGCTCGTCACCGCGCTCACGCCCAAGATCGGCTACGACGCGGCTGCCAAGATCGCCAAGAGCGCGCACAAGAACGGCACCACGCTGAAGCACGAAGCAGTCAAGAGCGGCCTCGTGACCGCGAAGGAATTCGACAAGATCGTCCGGCCCAAGGACATGATCGGCCCGAAGTGACAGCTTTGGCTGTCATCTGTGTTCGCCAATCTAGCAGCGCCGACTGATGCTCAAAAAGCGCTCCTTTTCGCTTTCCGGCCACCGCACCTCGGTGGCGCTGGAGCCCGAATTTTGGGCGGTGATCGAAGGCGAGGCGCGGCGCAACGCACAAAGCCTTGCCGCGTTCGTCGCAGGCATCGATGCGGCACGCGGCGAACGCCCGCTGGCGAGTGCCTTGCGCGTTCACGCACTTGCGGCACGACAGGCTCCTGACAGGAGCTGACAGCAGCCGGCATTCACGCAGGTGTCGCAAATGCGTAATAGTTCGCTTCAAGCCTGAAGGAGAACCCGCATGATCACGCTCTATCACGCACCGCGCTCGCGTTCGTCGCGCATCATCTGGCTCCTGGAGGAACTCGGCGCGGACTACAAAATCGAGCTCGTGCCGATCGTGCGCGGCGATGGCACCGGATCGCCCGCGCCCGACAGCTATCGCGCGATCCATCCCTTGCGCAAAGTGCCGGCGATCAAGATCTTCGACGAGGTCGTCTATGAATCCGGCGCCATCTGCCTCTATCTCACCGACTCCCATCCCAAGCGCGAGATCGGACCGCTCCCCGGACACAACGACCGCGCCGAGTATGTGCGCTGGCTCTTCTTCTATGCCGGCATTCTGGAGCCGGCGGCCACGGCACGCTTCCAAGGCTGGGACAAGGACAAGCCGACCGGCTTCGGCACGTTCGAGGACATCGAAGCCGCGATTTCAAACCAGCTTGAAAAGACGCCCTACATCACGGGCCAGACCTTCACCGCCGCCGACATTCTCTTCGGCTCCGCGGTGCAGTTCTTCAAGGGCTCGCTCTTTCCCGAGCGCAAGCACTATGCCGACTATACCGCGCGTCTTACGTCACGCCCCGCCTACATTCGCGCCCAGGCAAGGGACAATGGCTGATCACCGCTGAATCCATTTGACCAGGGGCGTGAAGGTGAGCCCTTGCACGGTGATCGAGAATGCGACCACGGCATAGGTGATCGAAAGGATCAGCGCGCGTTCCGCGCCTTGCGGCAATGTCAGCGCCAGCGCCAGCGACAAGGCGCCATGCAAACCGCCCCAACCCAGGATCAGCGTCGGGCGTTTCTCGCTCTGGCGGAAACGGTAATAGGCGCCCCACGGTAGCACCACCGCAAAGCGCGCGATCAGCACCAGCGGAATGGCGGCGAGGAGAAGCCCCGTCTGATGCGCATAGAACGGCACCGCGATCATCTCCACACCCAGCAGCAGAAAGAGCAGCGCATTCAGGATCTCGTCGACCAGCGTCCAAAATCCCATCAGATAGGCTTCGGTGTTACCGCGCATCGCCTCCTTGGCGCGCGCGCCACCGAACAGCATGCCCGCGCCGACCACTGCGATCGCGCCGCTCAGATGCAGCGCCTGGGCCGCGGCATAGCTCGCCATGGCGAGCGCGATCGACATGCTGACCTCGACGGCGAAATCGTCGAGCGTGCCCATGAGGCGGATGACGAGGAAGCTCGCCGCCATGCCGAAGACGAGGCCGCCCAGTGCCTCGACGACGACATCGATCACCGCGAGGGAAGGACTGATGCCGCCGGTCCCGGTAGCGAGCGCCAACAGCGCGGTGAAGGCGACGATGCCGACGCCGTCGTTGAACAAGGCCTCGCCTTGCAGCACGACCTGCAAGGTCTTCGACAGCTTGACGAGCCTGACCGTCGCGAGCACGGCGACCGGATCGGTTGGACTGATGAGCGCGCCGAAAACGAGTGCCCAGGAGAGCGGCAGCGGCAGGCCGAGCTGCGCAGCGATGAACCACAGCCCGATGCCGACGATGATGATCGAGCCAGCGACGCCCAGCGTCGCGAGCGCGGCGACCGAGGCCCAGCGGCGGCGCATCTCGCTGAGATCGACCTGCATCGCGCCCGCGAACAACAGGAACGCCAGCATGTAGCCGGTGACCGTGGTGACGAAATCGATGTGGTTGATGTAGTCGGAAATCTGGCGACCGACTTCGAATTGCGGAAAGAGCCATTGCAGGACAAAGAGCGCACTCGCCCCCACGAGGCCGGCGATCAGCATCGCCACGCCGTGCGGCAGGTGCAGCGTCTTGACATTGAGCCAGCCTGCCAGGGCGACCACCGTCATGAGGGCAGCGACGAGTTCGAAGGGATTCATGGCGACTCGCAAAAATGCACTTCATCTTTTGCGCGCTGTGCTAGGAAGGTAAAGCCGGAAAGACGGTCGAAAGCATGGCGGACATCATCAATCTGCGCCGCGCCCGCAAGGCCAAGGTACGCGCGCAGGAAGTCGAAAAGGCCGAAGCCAATCGGGTCAAGCACGGCACGTCAAAGCCGCTGCGCGAACTTGCCAAGGCGCGGCGCGACAAGGATGCGCGCGTGGTTGACGGCCATCGTCTCGAGCCTGAAAAATAGCACGTCATCGCAGGTCACAAACCATGCCCGGCCCCCTCAGTGGAATTCTCGTCGTCGATCTGACGCGCGTCCTGGCCGGCCCCTTCGCCACGCTGATGCTGAACGAGCTCGGCGCGCGCATCATCAAGGTCGAGCAGCCCGTGACCGGCGACGACAGCCGCCATGTCGGTCCGTTCGTCAAGACGCCGGCAGGCAAGACCAAGTCGGGCTATTTCATGAGCGTCAACCGCGCCAAGGAATCCATCGCGCTCGATCTCAAGGCTGAGCCCGATCGCAAGATCTTCGAAGCCTTGCTCGCCAGGGCCGACGTGCTCGTCGAAAACTATCGCGGCGGGACGATGGAGAAGCTCGGCTACGGCTACGAGACGTTAAAGGAGAAATATCCGCGTCTGATCTATTGCGCCGTGTCGGGCTTCGGCCACACCGGGCCTTATTCCAAGCGGCCTGCCTACGACATGGTGGTGCAGGCGATGGGCGGCGTGATGAGCCTGACGGGACACCCGGATGCGCCGCCGACACGCGTCGGCACCTCGATGGGCGATCTCGGTGCCGGCCTCTTCGCGACGATCGGCATCGTGACGGCGCTCTATGAGCGCAAGACGACAGGACTGGGCCAGAAGATCGACATCTCCATGCTCGACAGCCAGGTGGCACTGCTCGAAAACGCGATCTCGCGCTATGTCGCGACGGGCGAGGTGCCGGGCAGGCTCGGCTCGCGCCATCCCTCGATCGCGCCCTTCGCCGCCTTCGCGACCAAAGACGGACATATCGCCATCGCCGCCGGCAACGACGAGATTTTCGCGCGCGTCGCCCGCGTGCTCGGACGCGACGACTTGATCGGCGACGAGCGCTTCCAGACCAATCGCAAGCGCGTCGTCAATCACGAGCCGCTGCACGAGGAGATGGAGCTCGCGCTCTCGGCGAAACCTTCGAAGGAGTGGCTTGCCCTTCTCGATGCGGCGGGCGTGCCGTCAGGTCCGCTCAACAGCGTCGCCGAAGTGATGGCCGATCCGCAGGTTCTTCACCGCAACATGATCATCACCGCACAGGATCGCGAGCTCGGCCCGATCCGCATGCAGGGAAATCCGATCAAGCTCTCGGCGCATGACGATCCCAAGACGCGCGCGCCGGCGCCCGAACTCGACGAGCATCGCGCGGCAATCCTGCGCGAACTCGGCCTTTCGACCGAATGAAGGAGACGAACCGTCATGCTCGAACTGCGTCCCAACTGCGAATGCTGCGACAAGGACCTGCCGCCGGAATCGAACGAGGCCCGCATCTGCACGTATGAATGCACCTTCTGCGCCGACTGCGCCGAGCACACGCTGAAGGGCATCTGCCCGAACTGCGGTGGCAATCTCGTGCCAAGGCCCATTCGTCCCGCCGCGATGCTGAAGCGCCATCCCGCCTCGACCAAGCGCGTGCTCAAGCCCGAGGGTTGCACCAAGGCGGCTTAGCTTCGTGCGATCCTCATCCTGAGCCTGTGGCCGCTCGACAAGCTCGGGGTGAGGTCCAATAAACGACCTCATCGTGAGCTTGTCGAAGGATGAGGTTTTTTCGCTGGTGCGCTAAAGTCGGTTCGGTCCGAGGAGACTTCGCCATGCTGAAACGTTTTGCAGGGAGAGCGCCCGTTGCGCACATGCTCGATGCGCTTGCCGAAGACGGCGGCGTTATCGTCGAAGGCATGTTTGCGACTTCGACGATCCGTGCGATGGCGGACGCCGTCGAGACGGCTAGCGTGCGCTTCGCGCCGGGCGGTGCGACGCAAGGCCTTGGTCAGGCGGGTAAACCCTTCGTCGGCGCCAACACGATCCGTTTTTCCAGTCTCGGAAAGATGTCGCCCGCCTTCTTCGAGATGCTCGACAACGACGTCTATCGCGCCTTGGCGGACGCCATCCTGTTGCCCAATTGCGGCTCCTATTGGGTGAATTCCGGCCAGGCGATGCTGATCGGCCCGGGCTCACCTGCGCAGATGCTGCATCGCGACTGCATGAACTGGTCGCAATATTGCATGCCGCTATGGCCGAACTGTCCCGAAGTCACGCTGAGCGCGATGATCGCGCTCGAGGATGTGACCGAAGAACTCGGCGCCACGCGCGTCATTCCGGGAAGCCACAAAGGAGAGAAATACGGCGAGAGCTGGGACCAGGCTGAGACGGTGCCGGCCGAACTGAAGATCGGCGACGCCCTGATCTATTCCGGCAAGGTGGTGCATGGCGGCGGGGCCAATCGGACCAAGGATCGCTGGCGCAAGGCGATGCATCTGAGCTTCCTCGTCGGCTGGCTGACGCCCGAGGAATCGAGCCCGATCGACTATACGGATGAAGAGCTCGCCCACTGCTCGCCACGCGTCCAGCGCGTGCTCGGCCATCGCTCCTATGATCCGCGTCCGCTGTTCGGCGGCGGGCTCTGGTTGCGTCACGCCAACAAGATCGAAGACCAGACCGGCGTCAGTTGAACTTCAGCAGGCTCAGGGTAGGTTTGAGTGTGGCAGCCGCGTGAGCTTTCCGTTCAGGTCACTCGAATAGCAACTGCCGCGTTCGCTCGACTTTCAATTCATGGTCGATCAAGGGCTCCATCCGCTCGATGAATCGGACCGTGTGCGCCAACTCGGCATGGATTTCGAACGCGGCTTCGTCCTTCCAGCGCGAGTGGATGTAGAAGAGCCGCGGGTCACGCGTCGAACGGTAGTAGCCGATGAAGACGCAGCCCGGTTCGGCGCGCACCGGTTCGCTCGCTTCGCGCATGACGGCCGCGACGGCGTCTTCGCGTCCTTCCTTCGCGTGAAATCTGACGATGGTATCGAGTTCCATGGCTCGCCTCCGGCTTTGCGGCACTATGGCGGGCGACGCGGCACAATTCTGTCAGCAATCCCTCGCGACCACCGTCCCAAAGCCGCTGCCTAGTTCTTGACCTGCGCCCATGCCGCCTGGGCGCGGGGCGGAAGCTTGTCCATGTGTTTCAAGAACAGGGCCAAAGACCAAATCTGCTGATCGGTGAGTGCGCTCGACCAGGCCGGCATGCCTGTCAGGCGAATGCCGTGTTTGATTTTCCAGAATGAGACACCTTCGGGATCGTCTTCGACTCCATCCGTCGCCAATTGCGGCGGCCTAGGATATTCGCCTTTCGCGAGCGGCGTCGCCGACGGATCACCGGCGGCCGTGCCATGACAGAACGCGCAATGCTGGGCATAGAGCTTGATCCCGGCCAGCAAGTGATCGTCCGTGAGAGAAACCGGGTTCGGACCGCTTGGTGCCTCGCGCCGAAGGGTTGCCCCGAGTGACGTATTGGCTGCCCAAAGCTCCAGCCCGCCAGGTTCGGCATCCGCATTGGCGGGAAGGTAACCGCTCTGCAACAGCAAATAGGCAACAACCAGCGCGACAACGATGGCGGACAAAATGCCTGCGATAAATCCTCGTGCCATATCGCATTCTCCTCGACAGTCGCACCATTAAACGCCTTAAGAAGGATTCAGGCCAACCGGACAGAAATCAAATAATAACGCCACTCCTGGCGCCCGGATCGCCGGACCGCTTGAACCGGAGTGCCATCGTACCGATATTGGGAATGGTTCTTTGGGCTTTCCTGCATGAGCGAAGTCTTGATTCCCGCTGCCGAGGAAGGCATCGACGCGAGCCGACAGGCGTTCAACCCGAAGGCCGCCTTCCGCTCCGTCGCCATCAGCATCGTCATCAACGGCGTGCTCCCGTTCGCGCTCTATAAACTCCTTGTCCCGTATTTCCCGTCCGGCAGCATCATGCCTCTGCTCTACGCCAGCGCCTTCCCGGTCCTGGGACTGGCGGTCGGGTTCGTCCGCACCCGCGTCATCGACACGATTGCCTGCTTCGCGCTCTTCGGCATCTTCTATTCGGTCATCTCCACGTTGTTGGCCGGCGAAATCCGGCTGGCCATGATCGTCGCCTCGACGCAGGCCTTCGTGATCGCCGGCTTCTTCGCCATCTCGGCGCTGATCAAAAAGCCGATCATCTTCTTCATCGTCCGCCAGTTCGCCGCCGGCAACGACGTTGAACGCCGCGCGCAATTCACCGCCGTCAACGTCTTCGACAACTGGCGCACATGCACCGTCGCATCGCTGGTCTGGGCCGCGGGGATCCTCGGTTTGGGCGTGGTGGGCGTGACGCTGGCGCTGACGGTCGCGCCTGCGACGTATCTGCTCGTGAACAACATCGTCAACACGGCGGTCAACGTGCTTCTCGTCCTCTGGACGATCCGCTACGTGCGCTCGCACCTGATGGCGGTCGGCGCGCGCATGGCCAAGGCCTGACCAACGGTCGAAGCGTGGTAGAACGCTTGCCCATGGTCGAATACCAAAATCCAAATTATCCGGCCGACACCTTTTCGGGTACCGCGGGTTATTACGCGCGGTTTCGCCTGCCCTACCCTGACGCGTTGATCGAACAGCTGCTGGCTGAGCGGCGAGGCGCATCGCGAGAAGAGACGCTGCTCGACCTTGCCTGCGGGCCAGGGCGGCTCGCGATTCCGCTCGCACCTTTCTTCCACGATGTCACAGCCGTCGATCTCGAACCGGAAATGATCGAGCAGGCACGTCAGGACGCGCTTCGGCAGGGCGTGACGAATGTGCTGTGGCGTGTGGGTAAAGTCGAAGACCTCGAAATACCTCCGCAGTCCTTGGCCATGATCACCATCGGCGAAGCTTTCCACCGCGTCGACCAAAAGCGCGTTCTCGAGAACGGGCGGCGGTGGCTTCGATCTGGCGGCACGTTCGTGGTCCTCGGCGGCATGGGCAACTTCGAACAAGCTCTTCCCTGGCAACGTGCGGCGGCAGACGTGGTGCGAAAATGGACCGGACTTCAGAACGGTCCTTACGTTTCGACGGGCTTCATCGCCGGAACCGTCAAGCAATGCGAAGACCAAATGAACGACCGCGGATTCGAGAACGTTGCCAGCCACCGCTTTCCTATCCGCCACACGTGGACCAAAGAGGCGCTCGTCGGATATCTCTTCTCGACATCCTTTTGTTCGCGACGGGCTCTCGGCGACAACGCCGATGCGTTTGCCGCAGACATGGTGGACAGCCTTTCCAAGTTCGGTTCGTCCTTCGAGGAGGAATGGGTCTTCGGCTGCACGATCGGGTCGAAACCCCGGTCCTAGCCAGGAGTCGTGACGGGGCTCTTGGCGAACCGGTCGGTGAACCGCACCCGGATCATCCAGAAGATCAGCAACACCAGCGGCACGAATTGGGGCAGGAAGAATGCCAGCGGCACGTGATAGTGGCCGGGCAGCAGGCGGGCGAAGCCATTGGTGAAGGCCGAGCCGGCTGCGAGCGTCAGGCCGACGCAACTGCGCCACAAGTGTCGCGCAATGCGCGGTGCACCGGAAATGCCTCCCGTCACGAGAACCTTGGCGTCCGAAAGGACCGCGACCAGGAGCACGCTGGTGAAGCCATAAATGGCGATCAGAACCGGGCCTTCCAGAGGAACGGTGCTCTTGAAGAGAGGCGGCAAACCGGCCGCCAGCTGAATGCTCAAGATCACGAAGGGTGCGCACAAGAGGAGCGCGACGAGAAAGCCGATCCGTTCGCCAAGTCCGATGGTGCCTTCCTTTCGGCGCACCGTCAGCCACGCGGTCGCAATCAGGTAGGTGGCGAATGCGGCGATGAAGATGTTCACCCGATCGGGAACCACGATTCCGAGGTAGATGGCGAACGTGGCCATGACGAGCATGGCGATGAAGAACAATTTGCCCGCGCGGCGGTGAGTAGGCCCCCCCTTGGAAGCAAATATCGCGATGGTCCCGGCTATCAGTGCGACGAATCCACCGCCGATATGAAGGGCAAACGCCAGAACCGTCAGCGCGTGAAGGGCGGGAAATTGTTCCGGCTGAGGGATCATCACTGAAAGCAATTGGTGCTTTGGGCCAAAGGTTCAAGATCAACGCTGTCCCAATCAGGGGATGAAATGCGCGGCTGCCCTCTCTACAATGCCTTCATGCCGTCTGAATCGAGACATTTTTCGTGAGCGGTTACCGCGATCCGCTGGATGAGGCGTTCGGCGAGGAGCCCTCGCCGCCGCAATCCGCGCCGGTGCCGCGCGAGCCGCCCTATCTCGCCGGCTTGAACGAGGCGCAGCGCGAAGCCGTGCTCGCGACGGATGGACCCGTCCTGGTGCTGGCCGGCGCCGGCACCGGCAAGACGCGCGTGTTGACGACGCGGCTTGCCCATATCCTGGCCACGCGCAAGGCCTGGCCCGGCCAGATCCTCTGCGTCACCTTCACCAACAAGGCGGCGCGCGAGATGAAGGAGCGCATCGGCGCGCTCATCGGCGGCGTGGTCGAGGGCATGCAATGGCTCGGCACCTTCCACTCGATCGGTGCCAGGATGCTGCGGCGTCATGCCGAACTCGTCGGCCTCAAGTCGAACTTCACCATCCTCGATGCCGACGATCAGCTTCGCCTGATGAAGCAGTTGGTCGAGGCGGCCGGCATCGACGAGAAGCGCTGGCCGGCGCGCAACCTTGCCGCGATGATCGACGAGTGGAAGAACCGCGGTCTCTCGCCCCAAGACGTGCCGCAAGGCGAAGGCCATGGCTTTGCCTTCGGCAAGGGGCGCGAGCTTTATGCGCAATACCAGCAGCGGCTGAAGGACCTGAACGCGGCGGACTTCGGCGATCTCCTGCTGCACGTCCTGAACATCCTGAAAGGTCATCCCGACATCCTGGCGGATTATCGCGAACGCTTCCGCTACTGCCTGGTCGACGAATATCAGGACACCAACGTCGCGCAATATCTCTGGCTGAAGCTGCTCGCGACGTCGTCGGGCAATGTCTGCGTCGTCGGCGACGACGATCAGTCGATCTATGGCTGGCGCGGCGCCGAAGTGGAGAACATCCTGCGCTTCGAGCGCGACTTTCCCGGCGCCAAGGTGATCCGGTTGGAGCGCAACTACCGTTCGACGCCGGCGATCCTCGGCGCGGCGTCCGGCCTCATCGCCGCCAACAAGGGCCGCCTCGGCAAGACGCTGTGGACCGACGGCGATCAGGGCGAGAAAATTCGTGTTCAGGGCGTATGGGACGCGGAAGAAGAAGCGCGCAACATCGCGAGCGATGCCGAAGACCTTCACCGTCAGGGCGAACCGTTCTCGCAGATGGCGATTTTGGTGCGCGCCGCGTTTCAGATGCGCGAGTTCGAAGACCGCTTCATCGCGCTCGGCCTGCCCTATCGCGTGATCGGCGGTCCGCGCTTTTATGAACGCGCCGAGGTGCGCGACGCGATGGCGTATCTGCGCCTGATCGCGCAAGGCGATGACGATCTCGCCTTCGAGCGCATCGTCAACAAGCCGAAGCGCGGCATCGGCGATGCGAGCGTGCAGGCGCTGCACAAATTCGCGCGGAGCGAGCAGATCCCGCTGCTGGCCGCGGCGCAGAGGATCGCCGAGACCGACGAGGTGCCGCCGAAGGCGCGCAAGGCCTTCGCCGAACTCGCTGCCAATTTCGCGCGCTGGACAGAGACGGCGCGGCATATTCCGCACGCCGAACTCGCCGAGATGGTGATCGACGAGAGCGGCTATACAGACATGCTCAAGGCCGACAAATCCGCGGAGGCGCCGGGACGGCTCGAGAACCTGAAGGAATTTGTGCGCTCGATGGAATCGTTCGAGTCGCTCACCGCCTTCCTCGAACACGTTTCGCTCGTCATGGAGATCGCGCAGGACGAAAGCGGCGACCGCATCAACCTGATGACGCTGCACGCGGCGAAAGGGCTCGAGTTCAACGTCGTGTTCCTGCCGGGCTGGGAAGAAGGCTTGTTCCCCTCGCAACGCACGATGGACGAGAACGGTCTTGCGGGTCTCGAAGAAGAGCGCCGCCTCGCCTATGTCGGGCTCACCCGCGCGCGCCAGCGCATCCGCGTCAGCTTCGCCGCCAACCGGCGCATGCGCGGCAGCTGGCAAAGCGCGCTGCCGTCGCGCTTCATCACCGAATTGCCGGAGGAACATGTCGATGCCGTGGTCGACGAGGGCTTCTATGGCGGCTCGGTCGGCTTTCGCGACAATGCCAACGCCGGCGGTTTCGCCAGCACTTATGAATCGCCCGGTTGGAAACGCGCCCAGGCCAATCGCGCGGCGTCAGGCGGCGTGCGCGCGCGCCCGCCCCTGATCGAAGGCCACGCCCACACGGTCCAGACAAGTGATCCGCAAAGCTCGATTTATGCGCGCGGCGATCGCGTCTTTCACCAGAAGTTCGGCTACGGCCATGTCGCGGCGGTCGAAGGCAACAAGCTCAGCGTCGACTTCGACAAGGCTGGCGAGAAAAAGGTGATCGATACCTTCGTCGAGCGGGCGTAGCCAAGATTGTCATTCCCGGCCGAGTGCCGCGTCAGCGACACGAGGGGAAGGAAACCGGGGAAGGCCCATGCAAAACAGTGTAAATTATAGTTACAGATTCATGGTCGGGCGCGCGGCGTCGCCCCGGCAAAATCACTGAATCGCCCGCTTTCCAATTTTGGCACAGATGATGCTTCTTGATTCCTGTCGCGAAGTTAACGAGGGGATTCAGCCATGAATCATCTTCCTCTGCGCGTCATGGCGTTCAGCGCCACGCTGTTGGCCGCCGGACATGCGAATGCTGCCGTGATCTATGACAATGGCGGTCCCAACCAAACCGTCATTCAGTTTGCGGATGCCAGCTACTTCTTCACCGAAGCTGCCGATGAGTTCACCCTTGCGGGCGGGAGGAACGTTGTCAGCGACGTCCATTGGTTCGGCGGCTGCGTTGTCAACAGCGAGGGCACTCTGACGACGGGCACGAATTGCCCCACGGGAGATTTTACTCTGCACATCTATGGCGACAGCGGGAGTAATTCGCCGGGCGCCCTGCTCGCGACATACAATGTGGGAAACGCGAACCAGACCTTGACGGGACTTACGATCGCCGCACGTGGCGGAATTCCCGAGTATTCTTACGCCACGACTATCCCCGATCTGACGCTGACGCCGGGAACCGAATACTGGCTCGGCATCAGCAACTCGACCTCGACGGACCTCGTTTGGGGTTGGGAAGTCACGACGCAGGGCACCGGCGACGCTTTCCAGTTCGGCGGCGGCATCTGGAACGCACGCACGAATGAACTCGCCTTCACTCTGACCGGCGTACCGGAGCCCGGCACCCTTGCCGTTTTCGCGGCTGGCGCACTCGGGCTAGTGAGACTTCGCCGGCGGCGCAAGGTTCGTTAGTGCCGCGCGCCTGCGGCAGCCGCGAGCGATGGCGAATTTGTACTTTACCTCTCCCGCTCGCGGGAGAGGTCGATGCTGCGTAAGCAGCGTCGGGCGTTGACACCTTCGCTCCCTCGCGCCATCTTCGGCCCATCGTTCACCGCGCCTCGCGGTGGGCCGCGCGTTAACACCGCGCGGTAGATCGAACGCCCCGGACTTCGGTCCGGAGTGGAAGATCTGCCGCGTGGCGCCGTCAAATGGAGACGGCCATGACGCAGCACTTTTCTCTTTCCTCCGAACAGCGCGACGAATTCGAGCGTCGCGGCGTTCTATGCCTCAAGGGACTCTTGTCCGCCGGCGCAGTCGGCCGCGCCCGCGCGCGCATCGTTCATCAGCTCGAACGGATGGGCGTCAGCGAGGCGGGCGGCTGGCGCCTTCCCGATGGGTCGCGCCCGCGCTATCCGGCGACCGGCCTCAAGACCTCGCGCGTCGTCGGCAACAAGCACCCGGAAATCCTGGCTCTGATGGAAGAGCCGGCGCTCGGCGCGACGGTCGATGAGCTCCTCGACGCGCGTGCCTTCGACCGCGCGATCTTCAAGCAGCCGCAAGTGCTTTTCACATTGCCGAATGCCGAGACGTGGACGGTGCCGGACGGCTGGCACTGCGATATCCCGCGGCTCGCCGGCGGCGGAGCGCCGGGCGTACAGCTCTTCGCCTGTCTGGATCGCGTGGCGCCGGGCGGCGGCGGCACGCTCGTCATCGCCGGCTCGCATCGCTTGCTGAACGAGCGACGGTCCATGCGCATGAAGGAGATGAAGCGCCACCTCATTGCCCATGATTACTTCCGCCGCCTTTATTCGCCGCAGGCCGAGGAGCGCGCCGGCGTGTTGCATGAAACCTCAGTCATCGGCGACGTCGCGGTGACGCTCGTCGAGCTCGCCGGCGAGCCGGGCGATGCCTATTTCGTCGATCTGCGCGTGCTCCATTCCGGCGCGCCCAACGCGGCGCCACGTCCGCGCATGATGCTCACCTATCGCTTTGCGCGGGCCGACCTCATGCGGGACATGGCCGAGGCCTTTGGCTGGCGGGAAGAGTCTGTTTGAATGGAGCTGGGAGACAAACGATGAAGCTCGATCAAATCGATCTGGTGTGCGCCGACATGGACAAGACGCTGGCCTTCTATCGGCTGCTCGGCGTCGCCATGCCGAGGGTCTGGCGCACCAAGTCCGGCGCGCATCACGGCCATGTCGCACTTCCCGGCGGCTTGTCGCTGCAATTCAACTCGCCGGCGCTGGCGCGCGTCTACGACAAGGGCTATCGCGGCAAACGCGGCGGCAGCGGCAACGTCGTCATCGGCTTTTCGGTCAAGACGCGCCGCGCGGTCGACCAGACCTATGCCAAGCTCGTCAAAGCCGGTCACAAAGGCATGACGCCGCCATGGGACGCGTTCTGGGGCGCGCGCTATGCCATCGTCGCCGATCCGGACGGCAACCATGTCGGCATCATGAGTCCGTCGACCGATAAGCACCGGCGCCCGCCACCGGACATCTAGAGTCGGGACGAAAGGCTACTCGAACACCACGCAGTGCTCGCGCGCACCGGTCGTGATCACAAAGTCGGCGATTTCGATATGCAGCGTGCCGGGAACGTCCCGACCCGCCCGGTCGGGCGCGCCGTCGTCGCCCTCCAGGATGCGACGGCCGCGCACCGGCGTGAACACCGCCAAGACCTTGGGACCGGAATAGACGATGCGCGCGGCTGTTGCGTGCGACGCGGTCACCTGGAAGCGCTGCCCTTGGAAGATGATGTCGCCGCCGGCCGCTAGCGTACCGAACGCCTTGCCGACAAGCGTGCAGCCGGAGACCTGCGCTGCAGGATAGTGCACCGCGGTGAGACTGTTCTCGGGCGCCTGCTGCAGCGCCGCCGCGCTCACGCCCAGCGGATTAGCGAAACAAAGCGCCACGGCGGCGATGACACGTCTGAGCATCACAATTGGGTTCTCCACAAGGGATTCTCTCCACCCGCCAGCCATACTACAGTCGGCGGATGCACCGACGACACAATGCCGAGCATGTCGCGCACTTTCAACGCCATGGCTGGGTGCTGATCGAAAACCTGCTCACGGCGAGCGAGATCGACGCGGCGCTGCCGGGACTCTTCGAACTCTATCCGACGCCGCAAGCGTTCCATGCCGGCGACCCGCGCAGCGCAGCGTTTCGTGCCGAGGCGCACGCGCCCGAAAATGCCGGCGAGGATGCACGCTTCCGGCCGCTGCAGTTCGTCGGCCTGAAGGAATTTCCCTTCACCCAGCAAATCCTCAATCGCCTCGCGCTGCATCCCGCCATCATCGCGGTGGCGGAAGACTTGCTTCAGACGCGCGATGTCAGGCTTTATCAGGCCGAGACCTTCGCGAAATACACCGGCGTGACGCAATATGCGCAGCCCTTCCACGCCGACTACACCAATCACACGATGCTGCCGCCGAAAGCCGACGGCCGCTACCGGCAGGTGCAGATGTTTCTCTATCTGAGCGACGTCACGCTCGCGCATGGCGCGACGCGCGTGGTGAGCCGCGAGCTGACCAAAGACGTTCCCGTCATGATGCTCAGGTTTCCCGAGGCGCGGGTGTCGACGGAGCGCCTTCAGGAATGGGAGCGCGCGGCCGTGAGCGCCACAGGCCCGCGCGGCTCGCTGTTGATCTATGGCGCCGATGTCGTGCATCGCGGCACCGAGATGACGGCGCCCGGCGGCGGGCGTTTCTTCTTCAACCTCGCCTATCGCACGGCCGGCGCCGATTGGGTCGGCGCCAATCCCTGGCCGCGCAAAGGCATCGAGCGCGGCTGGCACGCGTTCATCGAAGGCTTGAGCGTTCGCCAGCTGGAGGCGATCGGCTTTCCGCCGCCCGGACATCCTTATTGGGACGAGGAAACGTTGCGCGGCGCGGCTGAGCGCTATCCGGGACTCGATCTCTCGCCCTGGCGCGCGGCTGCTCAGTAAATTTTCCTCGCCCTGACGGGTCACAATGAATTTGAGGGTGTTGAGAGGACATCAGGCGCAGTTCATGCCGTCCGCGACGTCCGCAGCTCGCTGGCGGTACCGTCTCGTCTGACGCGTGCGACGAAGCGTTGGCCTTCCCAGACCTCGACCTCGCAGCCGGTTTTCGCGGAGAATCGGCTCGCCATCTCCAAGGCACTGAGATCGTCCTGCAAGGAGCGGTAGTGCCGCGCCAATATCCGATTGGAATCATCGACACTGAATATTTTGTAGCGGGCCAATGTTCCGTCCCCTCCCACAAAATCGATTGGCGACGAACACGCTAGCACGTGGACAATGACCCTCCAATATTACCGTCCCGCAAGTTCCGCGGCGACATCGGCGCGCCACTGCGCTACCGAGTCGACGGGTGGACCGAGCGCCGTCTCCACCAAGAGCTTGTCGACGAATGCGCTGAAGTCGCGGCCGAGCATCGCGCGTTGCCGCTTGTAGAAGGCCCGCATGCAGGGCTGGGCGAGCGAATGCTTGAGACCCGCGGCGAGACTGTCGAACGTCACCTGGTTGAGCAGCCCTTCGCGAAACTGATTGAACGAATCCTCGGCGAACCGCGCGCCGCAGTAGAACATGAACTGGTGGATCTCCCGATCCGTGACGTCCTTGGCGTATTCCGACGCCTTCGTCACCGCGTCGGCGAGCGAAGGCTCTGACAAATCCATCATGATGTCGACGATGCGCGTCACCCGCGTGGCGCGGCTGACGAAACTGCCAACCGAAGCAAGGTCGGTCAGTGACATGATAGTTCTCCCCTAAAGATTTTCAGAATATATTTTCGCAGACTTATCCAATATCTATCCACGCCGCGCAAAACAGCCACACAGGGACTCCCTGACATTTGCGCGCCACGCTGTTGGATAAAGTGTGGATAGCCGCAATGCAGCGAAGTTTCGCGCCCCTTGAACGCGCCGCGTCCTCTCTCCACGTTCAGCAGCATGACCAGTCTTGCGCTCGCTTGCGTGACCTCATCCGTCGTGACGGAGGCTTTGGCGCGCGCGCCGCGCAAACGTCCCAAACAAAAAAATTCTCGGAACAATTATGTTGCCGAAGCGCGTCGCACTACAAAACGTGCCGGGGCGCGGAAGGCAAACCGCAACGCCTGGAAGCATGGCGGCTACCGGCGTGAATTCCTTCTGTTCAAGATGCAGACGCGCAGGCTGCTGCAAATCGTGCACTCCTCGTTGCAGCTTGCCAAGCTCTTGCGCCTGGAGCCGGACAATGCGGCGGCGCGGGCCGGCCTCGCACGCAATCTTCATCTGTCGCGACTCGTATGCCTCCGCTATATCGAGCGGAAGGAGTCGCATGCCGAACAATCCACCCCAAAATCCCCCTTTGTGGAAAGCCACCGTCACGCTGGCGAAGCAACTGGCCGCCGACGTCGGCGCCGTGCTCGAGCTTTCGCCGCCGGCGCCGCAGGCGGTGTTGATCGTGGACGAACTCTTTCAGGAGACGGCGACGGTGGAAGCGCTCTACGACCAGGCGCCGGATGCAGCGCTGTTGTCGCGCCTCACGGGCCACAGCGTGACGGTCGCCTCGCTTCCGGATCAGGACTGGATCAAGCTCAGCCAGGAAGGCCTTGCGCCGGTCCGCGCCGGTCGCTTCTTCGTCTATGGCGCGCACGATCAGGGCCGCGTGCCGAGCGGCGTGATCGCGATGCGCATCGAGGCGGGCCTCGCCTTCGGCACCGGCCATCACGAGACAACCGCGCTTTGCCTCGGCGTCCTCAGCGCTCTCGCCAGGCGCCGTTCGTTCGCCAACGTGCTGGACCTCGGCTCCGGCACGGGATTGCTCGCCATCGCTGCAGCGAAGCTTTGGCGCAAAGCCGTGATCGCGTCCGACATCGATCCCGTCGCCGTCGCGGTGACGAAGGACAATGCGCGCGCCAACGGCGCCGCATCGCTCATTCGCGCCATCACTGCCGATGGTCTCACCCATCCCGCGATCCGCGGGCGCGCACCGTTCGACTTGATCGTCGCGAACATCCTGGCGAGCCCGCTCACCCAGCTCGCGCCAGCCATCGCGCATGCGCTGGCCGGGGGCGGCACGTTGGTCTTGTCGGGCTTGCTCAGAAATCAGGAGAATCTTGTTGTCAGTTTCTACACGCCGCATGGCCTGAAGTTGCGCGAACGCCGTCGCGACGGCCCCTGGAGCGCGCTGGTGCTGGAACGTTTTTAATGTCATGGCCCGCAAAAGCGGGCCATGACATATGGGTGCTTGTCGAAGGAGAAGCAGCAGCTTAGCCTCTGACCATGGATAAAATCGGACCCTTCCAGACTTACGACAACGAAACCGATGCTGGGACCTGCGCCCCACGGCTCGCGGCGTTGCGCGCCGAACTGAAGCGGCGCGGTCTCGACGGTTTCATCGTGCCGCGTTCGGACGAGCATCAGGGCGAATATGTGCCCAAGCGCGCCGAGCGCCTCGCCTGGCTCACCGCCTTCACCGGCTCGGCCGGCGCGGCGGTCGTGTTGAGCGACAAGGCCGCGATCTTCGTCGACGGCCGCTATACATTGCAGGTCCGCCAGCAGACCGACACCAGCCTGTTCGAACCGCGCGATCTCGTCGAGGAAGGACCCGCGGGCTGGATCGCGAAGACGCTGCCCAAGGGTGCGAAGCTCGGCTACGACCCCTGGCTGCACACACAGGCCGCGGTCGAGATGCTCCGCCTATCGGTTGAGAAGGCGAGCGGCACGCTTGTCGCCTGCGAAACCAATCCGATCGACGCGGTGTGGACCGATCAGCCCGACGCACCGACCGCAAAGGCGATCATCCAGGACGCGGCGTTGGCCGGCGAGAGCGCGGAGTCCAAGCGCACCCGCATCGCCGAAGACGTCAAGGCGCAAGGCGCCGACGCCGCCGTCATCACCATGCCGGATTCGATCTGCTGGCTCTTGAACATGCGCGGCGGCGACGTGCCGCACACGCCGTTCGCGCTGTCCTTCGCGATCCTGAATTCCGACGGCTCGACCGATCTCTTCATGGATGCGCGGAAGTCTTCGCCGGAGCTGATCAAGCATTTCGGCAATGCCGTGCGTCTCAGGGAGCCCGGCGATTTCGCGCCCGCGCTCGATGCGCTGAAGGGAAAAAGCGTCGTCGCCGATCCGGGCACGGCGGCCGCGGCGATCTTCGACCGCCTGACGAAGGCCGGCGCCAGGATCAGGCGCGCGCCCGATCCGGTGCAACTCCCCAAGGCGTGCAAGAACACAGCCGAGATCGAGGGAACGAAGAAGGCGCATGTGCGCGACGGCGCGGCGCTGTCGAAATTCCTCGCCTGGCTGGCCCGCGAGGCGCCGAATGGTCATCTGACCGAGATCGACGCCGCCAAGACGCTGGAAGGATTCCGCGCCGAGACCGGGGCGCTGCGCGATCTTTCCTTCGACTCGATCTCCGGCGCCGGTTCGAATGGCGCGGTGGTACATTATAAGGTCACCAAATCGACCAACCGGCTGATCAACAACAACGAAGTGTTCCTGATCGATTCCGGCGCGCAATATCCCGACGGCACGACGGATGTGACGCGCACCATCATCATCGGCACGCCGACCGCCGAGATGAAGGACCGCTTCACCCGCGTGCTCAAGGGCCATATCGCGCTCGCCACCGTGCGCTTTCCGGAAGGAACGACAGGCATGGCGCTCGATGCCTTTGCGCGCCGTCCGCTCTGGGAAGCCGGTCTCGATTACGACCATGGCACCGGTCACGGCGTCGGCAGTTATCTTTCGGTGCATGAAGGGCCGCAGAACATCTCCAAGCGCAACGTCACCCAGCCCTTGAAGCCCGGCATGATCTGTTCCAACGAGCCTGGCTTCTACAAGACCGGCGAATTCGGCATCCGGATCGAAAATCTCGTGGTCGTCAGCGAGGCGAAGACCGTGCCCGGCGGCGAGCGCAAGATGATGGAGTTCGAAACCATCACGCTGGCGCCGATCGATCTTGGTTTGGTTGAGCCGAAACTGCTCAGCGCCGACGAGCGCGCCTGGCTCAACGCCTATCATGCACGCGTGCGCGATACGTTGCTGCCGCTGGTGGATGCGGACACGAAGCCCTGGCTGGAACAGGCGACGCGACAGATATGATGTTGCCCCATCGTCATGGGCGGCTCCCCCGGTCCGCGCGAAGCGCGGCCGGAGGACAAGCTTCACGACCCGCCCACCCATCGCGCCCCCGTCTGCGGGCGCAAATGAGTCATTTGGCGCGCGGACGCGCGCGGGATAGGTGGCCGGGTCAAGCCCGGCCATGGAGAGGCTGAATGAGAAAAGATCGCGCCGCGCCGCACGGAACCATCCATCGTCTTTCGCTCGAGAGCAAAATTCTCGAAGACAATTTCCTCGGCGACCCGAACATCCGCGCCATCGACGTCTATGTCCCGCACGGACATTTCGGCCAGGGCTTGCCGCTCCTCGTCGATCTCGTCGGCTTCACCGCCGGCGGGCCGGTCCACACCAACTGGAAGAATTTCGGCGAGAATTTGCCGGAGCGGCTCGACCGCCTGATCGCGGCGGGCGCGCTACCGCCTTGCGTCGTCGCCTTCCCCGATTGCTTCACCAAGCTCGGTGGCAATCAATATGTGAATTCGTCGGTGATGGGACGCTGGGACGATTTCCTGCTTCAGGAAGCGGTGCCCTTCGTCGAGCAGAAGTTCGGCTGCGGCGGAATCGGCAAGCGCGGCGTCTTCGGCAAGTCGAGCGGCGGCTATGGCGCGATGGTGCATGCGCTCTTGCATCCCGATTTCTGGAGCGCGGCGGCGGTCCATTCCGGCGACATGGGCATGGAGCTGATGTACCGCCACGAGTTCGTTCCCGTGCTGCGCGCACTGGCGAAGAACGGCGGCGACGTCAAGCAATGGGTGGACGCTTTCTGGGACTCGAAGAAGTTCAAGGACAGCGACATCCACATCATCATGATCCTGGCGCAGGCCGCGAGCTTCGATCCCGATCCGAGCGTGCCGTATGGCGTGCGCCTCCCCGTCACGCTCGACACCTGCGAGATCATCGCCGACCGTTGGAACAACTGGCTCGCCTTCGATCCCTTGACACTGGTCGAACGGCACGGCCCTGGCATGAAAAAGCTCAAGGCGCTCTACATCGATTGCGGCGATGTCGATCAGTACAATCTCGTCTATGGCGCGCGGCGTATGACCAAGCGGCTGAAGGCGATGGACGTGCCGCACATCTATGAGGAATTTCCCGACAACCACACCGCCGTCGACTACCGCATGGACGTCAGCCTACCCATTCTGGGCAAGGCATTGATTGGGTAACCTCTTCCGCTTGCGGGAGAGGTCGACGCGGCTAAGCCGTGTCGGGTGAGGGGTGTCACAACCCCGCGATCAGCTTCAGCCACGCCTCCTCATCGATCACCTTGACGCCGTGCTTCTCAGCCTCGCTCAGCTTCGAACCGGCGCCGGGCCCGGCGACGACGAGATCGGTCTTGGCCGAGACCGAGCCGGACACTTTGGCGCCTAATGATTCGGCGCGCGCCTTGGCTTCCTGGCGCGTCATCTTCTCGAGCGAGCCGGTGAAGACCACCGTCTTGCCGGCGACAGGCGAACCCTCGGTCCTGCGCGCCGCCAGCGGCACGACGGTGACTTCCTCAAGCAGGTGGTTGACGAGGCGCACATTGTGCGGCTCGTCGAAGAAGTCCTTGATCGCCTGCGCCAGCACTTCGCCGATGCCTTCTATCTCGTCGAGTTCGGCGACCGCGTTCTTGCCCGCCATCGCCTTCAGGAACGCCGCGATGGTCGGATAGCTGCGCGCGATCAGCCGTGCATTGGTTTCGCCGACATGGCGGATGCCGAGCGCATTGATGAAACGGTCCATTGCGATAGTGCGCCGCTGATCGATGGCGGCGACCAGATTGTCCACGAGCTTGCTCTCGGCCTCCTCGTCCTTCTTGGTCTTCTTGACCTCGCCTTTCCCTTCCTTGGCGCGCCGTTCGGCGGAGAGTTCGGCGCGGCGCGCGGCGAGCGCGCGGTCGAGCTTGTCGGGCGTCCTGGCCAGGCGAAAGATATCGGCCGGCTCCTTCAGCAGTCCCTTCTCGTGCAGCGTCTCGATATAGACGCCGCCGAAGCCTTCGATGTCGAAAGCCTGGCGCGAGACGAAATGGCGAAGCCGCTCCACCGCCTGCGCCGGGCAGATCAACCCGCCGGTGCAGCGACGGTCGACGTCTTCGCGTCCCGTCTTCTCGTCCACCTCGCGCACCGCATGGCTGCCGCAGGCCGGACATTTGTGCGGGAACGAAAACGCCTTCGCGCCGCGCGGCCGCTTCTCGCTCACCACGCGCACCACTTGCGGGATGACGTCGCCGGCGCGCTGGATCACCACGGTGTCGCCAAGGCGCACATCGAGCCGCGCGATCTCGTCTTCGTTATGAAGGGTGGCGTTCTGTACCACGACGCCGCCGACCGTGACGGGTCTGAGCTTGGCGACGGGCGCGAGCTTGCCCGTGCGCCCGACCTGGATGTCGATGTCTTCCAGAACGGTCTCAGCCTGTTCGGCAGGAAACTTGTGCGCGATCGCCCAGCGCGGACTGCGCGAGATGAAGCCGAGCCGTTCCTGCAGCGCGAGGCGATCGACCTTGTAGACCACGCCGTCGATATCGTAGCCGAGCTTGGCGCGTTTCGCCTCGACATCGCGATAGAATTTGAGCACGGCATCGACCGTCTCGATGCGCTTGGTCAAGGGATTGACCGTGAAGCCGAAGGCGCGGAACGCGTCCAGCATGCCCCATTGCGTGTCGGCGGGAAGTTCGCTGACCTCGCCCCAGGTGTAGGCGAAGAAGTTGAGCGCCCGCGACGCGGTGACCGCGGGATCGAGCTGGCGCACCGAACCCGCCGCCGAGTTGCGCGGATTGGCGTAGACGGGTTTCCCCTCCTTCTCCTGGCGCTTGTTGAGCGCGGCGAATTCGCGGTGGCTCATATAGACTTCGCCGCGCACTTCAAAAACCTTCGGCGCCTTGCCGCGCAAGCGCAGCGGAATGTCCTTGATGGTGCGCAAATTCGCCGTGATGTCTTCGCCTTCCGAGCCGTCGCCCCGCGTCGCGCCTTGCACGAAGATGCCATTCTCGTAGCGCAGCGAGGCGGAGAGTCCATCGATCTTGGGCTCCGCGGTCAGCGTCAGCTTGTCCGTCTCCTTGAGACCGAGGAAGCGGCGCACGCGTACCGCGAAGTCGTGCACATCCTCGTCGCTGAAGGCATTGTCCAAGGACAGCATCGGTCTGGCATGCACGACCTTGGCGAATTTTGCCGACACCGAGGCGCCGACGCGATGCGAAGGGCTGTCGCCGCGCACGAGCTTCGGAAAGCGTTTCTCGATCTCGTCGTTGCGGCGGCGCAGCGCGTCATAGTCGGCGTCGGATATCGTCGGTGCATCTTCGGCGTGATAGCGCCGGTCATGCTCGGCGATCTCGGAGGCAAGACGTTCCAGTTCCCTCTCAGCTTCGAGGCTTGTGAGCTTGTCGACGGGTTTCCTGGCGCTCATGCGCGCTTGCGCTTTTTGGGCGCGGGCGTGCGCGCTTCCGCGATCAGCCGGCGCGCGGCGGCGCGCGCTTCGTCGCTGACGACGGCGCCGGAGAGCATGCGTGCCACCTCCTCTTCCCGCGCCTCGTCGTCCAGAAGCACGACGCGCGTCTTGTCGCCCACGCGGGTGATGCGGAAGTGACGCTCGGCACGCGCGGCCACTTGCGGCGAATGAGTGACGAGGAGAACCTGCGTCGTCTGCGCCAGGCGCTGCAGTCGTTCGCCCACGGCGTCGGCCACGGCACCGCCGACGCCGCGATCCACTTCGTCGAAGACGAGAGCCGCCGGCGGCGATGCTTCCGCCAGCGCGACCTTCAAGGCGAGCGAAAAGCGCGCCAATTCGCCGCCCGAGGCGATCCTGGCGAGCGAACCGAAGGCGGAATTTTCCAGCGTCGCGACTTCGAAGGCGACGCGTTCCAGACCGTGAGCATTACCCACGTCTTCGTCCAGTGTCTGGAATGCGACGCGAAACTTTGCCTGCGCGAGTTTCAACGGCGATAGTTCCGCAGCGACCGCGCTCTCAAGCTTGCGCGCCGCTTGAGCGCGCGATGCCGTGAGCTTGCCTGCCGCAGCAAGATAGGCGGCGCGCGCCGTCGCCACTTTTGCTTCGGCCTCCTTCGCTTTTCCGCCGCTCGAGTCGAGCGCATCGCGCTTCGCTTCGAACTCGCGCAGCACCCGCGGCAGAGCGTCAGGTGTCACGCCATACTTTCGCGCCGCGGCGCGAAGCGCGTGGATGCGATCCTCGGTCTTTTCCAATTGGCCCGGCTCGAAATCGAGCCGCGCAGCCAACGAGTCGAGCTCGCGCCGCGCGTCTTCCAGCGCATGATAGGACTGATCCAGCGCCTGTTCTGCTTCGTACGCCGCTTTGCGGGCGTCCTCGTTCATGCGCGACAGGCGCTTCAACGCCGAAGAGATCTGGCTGCCGGCACCACGCTCGCCATTCAGCAGCTCCGAAGCCGCCGTGACGTCTTCGGCGATGCGCGACGCGTTCATGAGCAGCGCTCGCTCGGCGGCGAGCTTCGCCTCTTCGCCTTCCCCAGGCGCGAGTGCGGCGAGCTCCTTGACCGCATGTTCGACATAGTCCGCATCGGCCCGCGCGGCAGCCATCGTTGCGCTGAGCAGCGCCAGTTCGGCGCGAGCCGAATCGAAAACGGCGAAGGAGCGGGCGGTTTCGCTCAGGAGCGCGTCATGCGCGGCGAAGGCATCGAGCATGCCGCGATGGGTCGAGACATCGAACAGACCGCGGTCGTCGGCCTGGCCGTGCACTTCGACCAAGATGGAGCCCACATCGCGCAGGAAGGTGACGCCGACCGGTTCATCGTTGACGAAGGCGCGCGTCCTTCCATCGGCCGCGAGCGTTCGGCGGAGAACGATTTCGCTCTCGGCCGGAATCGATTGCTCGGCGAGAAGCGCATGGGCGCCATTGTGCGCCGAAGGTTCGAACACGGCCGTCGCCGAGCCTTGCGCTGCACCGGGTCTGACCGATGCACGCCCGCGCCCGCCTGCAGCCAGGCCCAAAGCGTCGAGAAGGATCGATTTTCCGGCGCCCGTCTCGCCGGTCAGCACGTTCAGACCCGGCGCGAAGTCCAGCGCCGCGGCTTCGATCAAAACGATGTCCCGCACTGTGAGCGCCGCGAGCATCGACCCGCCCTTTGAGAGTCTAGCTTAGGATTCTGGATATCCACGAGCCCTGGTCAATCTCGGGCTGCAAGTGACGCCCCTGCAGGAGGTCATAGGCGTCCTTGTACCAGGGGCTGCCGGGATAGTTGTGACCGAGCACGGCGGCGGCGGTCTTCGCTTCATTGTATACGCCCAGCGCATAATAGGCTTCGGTCAGACGCTCCAATGCCTCGGCGATCTGCGTCGTCTTCTGATACTGCTCGACCACCGTGCGAAAGCGGTTGATGGCGCCGACATAATCGCCCTTGAACAGATAGTAGCGGCCGACCGCCATTTCCTTGCCGGCCAGGTGATCGAGCGTGAGATCGATCTTCAATGTCGCATCGCGGGCATATTCGGAATCGGGGAAGCGCTGGACCACGTCCTGCAGCGCGGTGAGCGCGCCTTCCGTGCTCGTCTGGTCGCGGCCGATATCGACGATCTGTTCGTAGAGCGAAATCGCCTTCAGGTAGAACGCGTAGGCGACTTCCTTGCTGCCGGGATGAAGCGCGATGTACTGATCGGCCGTGCTGATCGCGTCGTCATAATGGTTGGCGTGATAGTAGCAATAGGCCGACATCAGCATCGCGCGGCGCGCCCAGACCGAATAGGGATGTTGGCGCTCGACTTCGTCGAATTGCTTGGCGGCGAGTACCCAGTTGCCGTTGCGGATCTGTTTCCAGGCGTCGGCATAGATCTGGTCGACGGGGCGTTCGATATATTCCGGCTCCTTGGCATCGTCGGAACTCTTCCCGGTGAGGCTGTTGATCGTATCGCAGCCGGCGAGACCGGTTCCCAACAGGGCGACAACGAGCAGAGCGCGGAGGGTGCGACGGGAAGCTAAGATTCGAGGCGCCATCAATGCGGTTCCATGAAATCGCGGTATGCGTGTTTATTGTGGTGAACCAAGCCCTTATGCCATCCGAGCCGTGGCCCGGTCCAGTCGAAAAGGCCGCCTGCGGTTCAATCCGGCCCGGCTTATAGCACGGCTTTCCTCGGCTCAGGCTAAATCGATTGTCACGTAGTTGGCCGGGTCCTGGAACAGAGCGCGCAGCACGGCATTGTTCGTCGCATGGCCCGACTTGACGCCGTCGAACCGGGCGATGAGCGGCGCGCCGGCGAGCGCCATATCGCCGATCGCATCCAGAATCTTGTGGCGCACGAACTCATCCGGAAAACGCATCAGCTCTTTGTTGACGACCGTATCGCCTTCGATGGCGAGCGTGTTCTCCAGCGATGCGCCGCGGCCGAGCCCCATCTTGTTCAGCATCTCGAGTTCATGCATGAAGCCGAAGGTGCGGGCCGGGGCGATCTCGCGCGCAAAGCTCTCGCGCGTGAAGCGCACGCGATAGCTCTGGTTGCCGATCGCCTTGGTGTTGGAATAGTCGAGCTCGTACGAATATTCCGGCTCGTCAGCCGGATGAAGCGTGATGCGAGCATCCCTGATCGCCACACTCACCGCCCGCGTCACCTTGATCGCGTGTCGCTTGCCGGGCTGCGTCTTGGTCCCAGCTTGTTCGAGCAATTTGAAATAGCTCAGCGCATCGCCATCGAGGATCGGCGGTTCGGGGCCGTCGAGAGTGACGAGGAGATCGTCGATCCCCGCACCCGCCACCGCCGCCATCAGATGCTCGATCACGCCGATCTTGACGCCGTCTGCCGCGATGACCGTGCCGAGATTGGTTTCACTCACCGCATCATAACGCGCGGCAATCGTGGCGCCGTCCTTGTCGCTGCGGCGAAAGAGGATGCCCGAGCCTGCCTTCGCCGGAGACAGAGTCATGGCCACTGGGACACCGGCGTGAAGCGCGGTGCCCTCCGTCTTGATCTCGCGGGCCAGAGTCGTGCGCATTCCTGTCAATATAAGTATTTGCCTTGCAAAGGAAGTGGCGCCGTTCAGCGCGCCTGCGGCGCAAAGGCCTTGGCGATATCGGGCTCGGTTTCCAGCGACGGCAGGAACTCGGGTGGCTTGCGCGCGTGCGTTACCTGCTCGAAGGCGTGCCCTAGCGCGAGCAAGCGCGCTTCCGACCAAGCCGGCCCGATGAACGACAGCCCGACGGGAAGGCCGTGCACGAACCCCATCGGCACGGTCAGATGCGGATAACCCGCCGTCGCCGGCAGGAACGACGAGTTGCTGGTGTCATTGTCGCCTTTGACGATGTCGATCCGGAACGAGGCATCGTCCGTGCTTCGGATCAACGCGTCGAGGTGGTTTTCGTTGAACAGCTTGTCGAGAGTGTCACGCGAGAACTTGCGCAGATCGTCACGCGCCTTGATGTAGGCAGGATCCGTAAGCTCGCCGAGCGACTGCGCCTTTGTGAAGATGTCCTGTCCGAACAACGCCATTTCGCGCGGCGTGGCATTGTTGAAGGCGATCGCATCGGCCAGCGTCGCGATTTTCTGGCCAGACGGGAGCGTCGCCAGATAGATATTGAGATCGTGCTTCAGTTCATACTCCAGAACTGTGAGCTCGGTTGTTCCAATGTCCGGCGGCGGTGGCGCCAGGTCTCGAATCTCGACGATTTCGGCGCCTTGTGCCTTCAATGCGGCGACCGCTTGCGCGAATACGGCATCGGTCTCGGATGGAACGGTGCCCGCGTCCGGCGCGATGACGCCGAGGCGCTTGCCTTTGAGCGAAGCGATCGCCAATGCTGCCGGATAGTCGGCCCGTCGTGCGTCCGCTTCGGCCGTCGCTGCATCGTCTTTGTCGCTTCGGGCCATGACCGAGAGAAGCAGCGCGGCATCGGCGACGGAGCGTGTCATTGGTCCGGGCGTATCCTGGCTGTGCGAAATGGGAACGACATGCGTTCGCGACACCAGACCGACCGTTGGCTTGAGGGCAACGATGCCGTTGATCGAACCCGGGCAGACGAGCGAACCATCCGTCTCGGTGCCCAGTGCCGCCGCGGCGAGACTTGCGGCAACCGCGGAGCCGCTGCCGGAACTTGAGCCGCAGGCGCTGCGATCCAGCACATAGGGATTCTTCGTCAAACCGCCGATACCCGACCAGCCGCTGATCGAGCGCGAACTTCGGATATTGGCCCACTCGCTGAGATTGGCCTTGCCGAGGATAATGACTCCGGCGGCGCGCAATTGTGCCACCGCAGGCGAATCGCGGCGCGTGATGTTGCCCGCCAACGCGAGCGAACCGGCCGTCGTCGGAATCGGATCGGCGGTTTCGATATTGTCTTTCACGAGAATGGGTATGCCGTGCAGAGGACCGCGCGCTCCCTTTGTCCGCCGTTCCTCGTCAAGCGCGCGGGCATCCTCGATCGCGAGCGGATTCGTGGCAATGACGCTCTGCAGCCTGGGACCATTTCGATCGAGTTTGTCGATGCGTTCCAGGTAGGCTCGCGTGAGTTGCTCGGACGTCACCCGCCCAGCCGATAGGTCCGCCTGAAGCGTGGCGATGTCCTTTTCGGCGACGTCATAGCGCGCGGCGTTTGCACCACCCATTGTCAAAACCATAGCAAGAAGAACAGCGAACGATTTCATGACGCCCCCTTAAATAGCAGCTTAGGATAGGCGGGGGTCGTCTGTCGCTGGCGCTAACTCGAACGTGAAGCCCCTGCCGCGCTAGCGGCAGGGCTCCTTCGTCAACTACGGGTTTGCTCAGTTCAATTCGTCTGCCGGCGCAGGAAAGCCGGAATTTCGAACTGTTCGTCGCGCTTGTGATCTGGAAAGAGATCGTCGGCGGAGTTCTGCGGCGTCTGTTGCGGGCGCGGCGCCTCGACCGGCGGGCGCGCCATGGGTTGAGCAGCAGGCCGCGACGCCGAAGGCGGACGCGTCGTCGCGTCCAACCTGGGTTCGTCCTTCTTTCTGCGCCCGAAGAGTCCGAAGAACTTGCGATCCTCAGTCGGTTGGGGAATCGCTCGGACCGGTTCTGCCCGCGCGACCGGCGTCGTCTGTGCTCGCATCGGCTCCGCAATCTCTTCCTCTTCGACCAACGGGGCTTCTTCGCCGCCCAGGATCATCGCCTCGATCGGTGTTGGAGCACGCTGTACAGGTTGCGCGCCCAACTCGTCGGCAAGGACTTCGTGCTGCAGATGGACGGCGTTGGCGGCGACGGCCGGTCGCTGTTCGGCACGTGGTTCGGGCCTCGTTTCCGCGCGAGCCGGAACCGGTTTCAAGTGCGGCCTGAGCGGCTGAACCTTTGGACTGACGACGCTGAGCTCTTCCGCATCGATACCCGTTGCGACCACCGACACGCGGATCCGGCCTTCCATGTCGTCCAGGATGGTATTGCCGAAGATGATGTTGGCGTCCGGATCGACCTCGGCACGGATGCGGTTGGCCGCCTGTTCGACTTCAAAGAGCATGAGGTCGGGACCGCCCGTGATATTAATGAGAACGCCGCGCGCGCCCTTCATGGAGACGTCGTCGAGCAGCGGATTGGAGATGGCCATGTCCGCCGCCTTTTGAGCGCGGTCCTCGCCCTCCGCTTCGCCGGTACCCATCATCGCCTTGCCCATCTCGGAGATCACCGACTTGATGTCGGCAAAGTCGAGGTTGATCAGGCCCGGCATGACGATCAAATCGGTGACGCCGCGCACACCTGCGTGCAGCACTTCGTCGGCCATCGCGAAGGCTTGGGCAAAAGTGGTGCGGTCGTTTGCGACGCGGAACAGGTTCTGATTCGGAATGACGATCAGCGTGTGAACGAATTGCTGCAACTCGGTGATGCCGCGATCGGCGGTGCGCATGCGCTTGTCGCCCTCGAAGGCAAAAGGCTTGGTCACGACTCCGACCACCAGAATGCCCATCTCGCGCACGGCGCGGGCAATGACGGGCGCCGCACCCGTACCGGTGCCGCCGCCCATGCCCGCGGTGATGAACACCATATGCGAGCCGGCGAGCTGTTCCATGATTTCGTCGAGCGATTCCTCGGCACCGCTGCGACCGACGTCCGGCGACGCGCCGGCACCCAGACCTTCGGTGAGCCGGTGGCCCAGCTGGATCTTGCGTTCGGCCTTGGACTGCGCGAGTGCCTGAGCGTCAGTGTTGGCCACGACGAACTCGACGCCCTCGAGCTTGGCCGCGATCATGTTGTTGACGGCATTGCCGCCTGCGCCACCGACACCGAGCACGGTGATTCGCGGTCGCAATTCCTTGAGTTCCGGTGCTTTGAGGTTGATCGCCATTCTACTCTCCTTGGCTCTGTTTTTTCATCACCTTGTCACACCACGTTTGCCCAACTGATTCGCGTTCTTATTGTTGAATCATCCGAAGAGGCTGCCGGTCAACCGGTTCAACCATCCTTTGCCTGCTCGCCGATCGGGTTCGGATGCCAGATCGGGATTGAGAACCTCCGGCGGCATCGATGCCCCGGCGACCAGAAGGCCGACAGCCGTGGCATAGTCCGGACCGAGCGACGCTGCCGGCAGACCGGGAAATGTCTGCGGTCTGCCGACGCGCACCTGCTTGTTCAAAACGCGTCCGGCAAGCTCGCGAACACCCGCCAACTGGCAGGCGCCGCCGGTCAGGACTGCGCGTCTGCCCGCAGCGACATCGAAGCCGGATGTGCGCAGTCGAGTCTGGACTTGGCCGAAGATCTCCTCGAGCCGCGCCTGGATGATGCGCGTGAGCATCGAGCGCGGCACGCGCATGGCGCTGTCGTCGCCGTCCTCGCCCATTTGCGCAAGCGGGATGACGTCGGCACCCGCCTCCATGTCGCCCAACGCCGCTCCATATAATGTCTTGGCGCGCTCCGCGGCCGACAAAGGTGCGGCCAGCATGCGCGCCAAGTCCGACGTAACCTGTTGACCGCCCATCGGAATGACATCGGCATGGACCAGGTGGCCTTCGACGAAGACTGCGATCGACGTGACGCCGCCGCCCATGTCGATGACGGTGGCGCCGAGTTGGCGCTCATCCTCGGTCAGGACGGCAAGGCCGCTGGCAAACGGCGCAAAGAGCGAACCGACGACATTGAGATGACAGCGCTCGACGGCGAGCTTGAGGTTGTTGAGCGGCGACGGCTTCACCGCCACGGCATGCATGGCGACACCGATGCGCTGGCAGTACATGCCGGAGGGATTGCGCACGCCGCGGGCCTCGTCGACGACATAGGTCGTCGGCGCGCTCTGGATCATCTCATGGCCCTCGAGCTGGCACCGTGAGCGTCCGTCGGCAAGAAGAGCGCGCAAATGCGCGTCCGAGACGAGCGCGCCGTCGAGGGTCATGGCGGCTCGCGAGGTGACGCTCACAGGCTGGCCGCAATTGACCGAGATCAAAACGTTCTGGATGCGGACATCCGCGTGATTTTCCGCTGCCGCAACCGCATCGCGGATCGACTCCTCGGCCAGATCCATGCCGACGACCGTGCCGGCGCGGATGCCCTGACTCTCGCGCAAGGCGGCGCCGATGACGCGCAGGCTTCCCGGCTCGGCTTTTCCGATCAGGCAAACAGTCTTCGACGAACCGACATCCAGGACCGCCACGAGGCCCGTTCGATAGGCAGGCATTTCCGTTCCCGTTCGCAATTTAATCGTCTCGCCCATTAAGCCGCGTTCCCCCTTGGCTCGATCTTCCGTTCGCCGCTGCGCAACACGAAGAAGTATTGCGTGGGTGAGCGCAGATCGATTTCGCTCACGTCACGCTCCAATATTCCTTTGTCGACGATGAGATGCTCCAGCGCGTCCAATTCTTTTTGCCAGCCCATTTCAGGAAGCTTCACAAGGACGCCGTCATCGAGAATCAGATTCCAGCGGCGCTCGGATACCCGCTGATAGGCCTTGACGCGCGCTTCGAGCGAACGATGCTGCGCCACCGCATCGACGATATCGGCCGCATTCGAGCCTCCGTCGCCGAGCAAAAGCGGCAAGTGCCGGAACTCACCGACGCCGTTCGAGGTGATGACCTTACCGTTGCGTTCGACGACATAAACGCCGGCGTTGGACTGCCAAAGCGCAAACGGCAGTTTTTCGACGATCCGCACGGAAATGTCGTCGGGATAGCGCCTTTGCACGTCGGCCTCCGCGACCCAATCGAGTTTCTCCAGGCGCTGGCGCGCCGCGTGAATGTCGGCGGTGAAGATCGACTGGCCAAGCTCGAAGCCGAGAGCGGCCAAGATGGCGTCCGGCGGAACGCGGCGATTGCCGGCGAGGTGAACCTGCGAGATGCCAAAGCCCGCATCGTCGACGAGCGCAGCAAATGTGGTGTGCATGCGGGCGATGGAACGTCCGACATGGCCGCTGACAAACAGGGCGGCGAGCAGCGCTGCGCCAATCAGGCCGAGCGTCAGCAACAGCATCGGCCTGGCCACCCACTCGCGCAGGGCTCGCCAGGTGCGGGCGGCAAAGTTCGCCGGCTGCCGCTTGCCGAACGACCTGACCGGCGACGCCACGTTGCGTGACGGCCTTTGTTGTGCCTTGCGCCCGGATTGCGCGACACGGCCGCGTCTCGACTTGCGCTCGATGTTCAACGATCGCACGACGCGTCCTCCACGATCCAGCGACAGAGTTTCTGATAGCTCATGCCGGCATAAGCGGCTTGTTCAGGGACGAGCGAAGTGGGTGTCATTCCCGGCTGCGTGTTGGTTTCGAGCAGGACCAGCCGGCCTTTGCCCTTCGTGTCGTCATAACGCAGATCGGTTCGCGACACGCCGCGACAGCCGAGCGCCGCATGTGCGTGCTCTGCAATGGCCAGCGCCTCGCGCGCGACGGCGTCGGGAATTCTTGCCGGCAGGACATGAACGGAACCGCCTGCAGCATACTTCGCCTCATAGTCATAGAATTCGAGGTCGGTGGTGATTTCGGTGACGCCGAGCGCTTTCATGCCCATTACCGCGACCGTCAGCTCGCGACCCGGCACATATTCTTCGACCATCATCTCGTTGCTGAGATGCCATGTGTCGCTGCCCAACGCCTCGGGCGGACGATTGTCGCCCTTGCGGATGATGAAGACGCCGACCGACGAACCTTCGTTGACCGGTTTGACCACATAGGGCGGTTCCATCAGATGGCGTGCGGCGGCCTCGCGGCGGTCGACGAGAATGGAATTCACCACCGGCAAGCCTGCGGCACGGAACACATCCTTCGCGCGCTGTTTGTGCATCGCAAGTGCCGAGGCGAGAATTCCCGAGTGGCTGTAGGGAATGCGCAGCAATTCGAGCAGGCCCTGCACCGAACCGTCTTCGCCCCAGCGACCATGCAACGCATTGAAGACTGCATCAGGCTTGGCTGCGAGCAACTGCTCCGCAAGCGTGTCATCCGGATCGATCTCAAGGACGTCGAAACCTTCCGCGCGCAATGCCGCCGCGCAGCCCTTGCCTGATGTCAGGCTGACGTCGCGTTCCGCCGAGCGGCCGCCAAGCAGGACGACGACTTTTTTGACAGCGGTCATGGCACGCCCACCCGCTTGATTTCCCATTCAAGTTCAATTCCGGTCTTCGCCCGAACGCGCGCGCGCACTTCTTCGCCCAGAGCTTCGATATCGGATGCATTCGCATCGGATGTGTTGATCAGGAAATTGCAATGCTTTTCGGAGACCTGGGCCAGGCCAACCATCAGGCCGCGGCATCCCGCGGCTTCGATCAACTGCCATGCCTTTTTGTTGCCCGGGGGGTTCTTGAAGGTCGATCCCCCGGTGCGCGTTTTCACCGGCTGGGACGCCTCGCGTTCGTCGACGAGTTTGGCCATGCGCAGCCGGATCGCCTCGGGATCATCACGGCGTCCCTCGAATGTTGCGCTGGTGAAGATCAGATCCTCCGACACCTGCGCCTTGCGGTAGACGAACGCAATGTCGGCAGGACCAAGCGTAATCTGATTGCCATTGCCGTCGACCGCGGTCGCCCCGACGAAGATGTCTTTGACTTCGCTTCCGTAACAGCCTGCGTTCATCCGCAATGCGCCGCCGATTGTGCCCGGAATGCCGCGCAGGAACTCCAATCCCGCGATGCCGGCGTCGGCAGCCGCGCGTGCGACAGCAGCGTCAAGCGCGGCGGCTCCCGCGGTGACGCGGCTGCCGTCGATGCTGATTTTGCCGAATGCGCCAGGCAAGCGGACAACGACGCCAGGAATGCCGCCATCGCGGACGAGCAGATTGGAGCCAACGCCGATCACGCTCACGCGAACGTTTTTCGGCTTCGCGAAAAGAAAGGTCGCAAGATCATCTTCGTCGGCTGGACGGAATAAAACTTCGGCCGGTCCGCCGGCGCGGAACCAGACGAGGTCCTTGAGTGGCGCGTCGGGCGAATAAGTTCCGCGCACCGGCGGCAAGGCATCGCAAGGGCGTGTCATCAGCATGCCCCCTTCCGCTTGTTCATTGCTGTCTCGAGCCCGTTCGCCCATTGCGTGATGGAGCCGGCGCCCAGAAAGACGATCGCTCCGTTCGCAAGCGAGTCTTCGAGGCTGCCGATCAAGGCGGGCAGATCAGCCTCCGCGTCGATGACGCGAACATCACGATGACCGTGCGAACGCAACGCGTCGGCAAACGTGTCGCGATTGATGCCGTCTAGCGGTTGCTCGCCGGCGGCATAAACAGGTGCGATCACGGCGACATCGGCATCGTTCAGGCATTTGGCGAACTGCTCGAATGTATCGCGCAGGCGCGAATAGCGGTGCGGTTGCACGATGGCGACGACCTTGCCGGAATAGGCTTGGCGTGCGGCCTTGAGAGCCGCCGCGATCTTGAAGGGATTATGAGCATAGTCGTCGATGATCGCCGCACCCTTCCACGCGCCGACGCGCGTGAAGCGCCGGCCGACTCCGGCGAAACTGGCGAGCGCCTTGCGCACTATGGCGTCGCCGACGCCCAGTTCGCGCGCAACGATCACGGCGGCAAGCGCATTCTGGACATTGTGTTCTCCCGGCATGGGCAGGCGCATGTCGTCCATGCGCGACTGATGGCCGGAGCGGCGATCGGTCATGACGATGTCGAAGTGGGAGACGCCTGCGGCGAACGTCAGATTCACTGCGCGGATTTCGGCCTGGGGCGAAAGGCCGTAGGTGATGATGCGGCGATCCTCGATGCGGCCGACCATCGCCTGGACTTCCGGGTGGTCGAGACAGAGCACGGCAAAACCGTAGAACGGCACATTTTCGACAAAGCGCTGAAAGGCCTCGCGCATCCTGTCGAAGGTGCCGTAATAGTCGAGGTGATCGGGGTCGGCGTTGGTAACGACAGATACGGTCGCCGGCAGCTTGAGGAACGTTCCGTCGCTCTCATCGGCTTCAACCACGACCCACTCCCCGGCGCCCAGCCTCGCGTTGGTGCCGTAGGCATTGATGATGCCGCCGTTCACGACGGTCGGGTCCATCCCGCCGGCGTCGAGTAGCGCGGCGATCATCGTCGTTGTCGTCGTCTTGCCGTTGGTGCCGGCGACGGCGACGCAGGAACGCAGCCGCATGATCTCGGCCAGCATCTCGGCGCGTCGCACGAGTGGCAGACCAAGCGCGCGCGCCGCATCGAACTCTTCGTTGCCTGGCTTCACCGCGGAGGAATAGACGACCACATGGGCAAGCGTCAGGTGCGCCGAACTGTGACCCACGAAAATCGGGATTCCCATCTTGCGCAGACGGCGGACATTGGCGCCCTCAGCGATGTCCGAGCCCTGAACCTTGTAGCCGAGATTGTGCATGATCTCGGCAATCCCGCTCATACCGATGCCGCCGATGCCAATGAAATGGATCGTGCCGACGTCGAGAGGAACGCGTGTCTGGTTCGGGCTCATGCGGCCCTCGCGAGCGACTGGACGGCATCGGCGACGCGCCCGGTTCCGTCTTTCTTGGCGATGCTGCGCGCGGCTTGTGCACGTTGCGCAAGCCCTTCTGGCGACGCAAACGCGTCACCAACCATCGTGGCCAGCTTTTGCGGCGTCAGGTCCGACTGACGGATGCGCCAACCGCCGCCTGCGTTTGCCAGCGCATCGGCGTTGGGCGTTTGATTGTCGTCGAGCGCATGCGGCAACGGCACGAGGATAGCGGGACGTCCGATCAGGGCAAGTTCGCTGACCGTGCCTGCGCCCGAACGCGCCACGACCAGATGCGCTTTTGCCATGCGGGCAGGAAGATCGCCGAAAAACGTGGCGAGCTCCGCCTTGACGCCGCTGGCGTGGTAAGCCGCCGTCACCGTCTCGATGTCTTCGGCACGGCACTGTTGCACCAACTCGAGCCGCGAACGCATATCTGGCGGCAACAGAGCGATCGCGGGAGGGACGACTTCGCTGAAGATGTGCGCACCCTGGCTGCCGCCGAACACAAGCAGCCGCAACGCTCCGTTCGCGGCCGGCGTTTCGTATGGTGCGTCAGCGAGCGCAACCACTTCGGGACGCATGGGATTGCCGGTATAGACCACCCGCGACATGTCCCTGGGCACGTAACGCACGAGCGGAAAGTTCGCCGCGATCAGATTGACCTTGTTCATCACCAGACGGTTGGCGCGTCCGAGCAACGCATCGGGTGTCAGAATGGCAGTGGGAATGCGTGCCGCGATCGCAGCCAGCATGACGGGCACGCTCGGGTAGCCGCCGAAGCCGACGACGGCCGCGGGCCGAATGCGTGCAAGCTTCACAAGCGACATGACGATCCCGCCGGCGATTTCGAAGGGAGCAGCAAGAAGCCGAATGAGGCTCCTGTCGGAGAAAGCGGCGGAAGGCACCGTCTCGATGACCGCACCGGGAAAGGCAGTCTGGTAGTTCTTGAAGCGCGCGTCGGTCATGACGACGATCTTCTCGCCGCGGCGCATTAGTTCGCCGGCAAGCGCTTGCGCGGGATAGAGATGTCCGGCTGTTCCGCCGGCTGAGAGAACAAAAGTGTTCACGCGCGCGCGCCCCATAGTTCGAGGAGCGAGGAATCCTGCGCGGCGAGTTGCGGGCGCTGACGCGTGACGGCGAGTGCGAAGCCCATGGTAAGCGCCACGGCAAAGAGCGAAGAACCGCCATAGGAAATGAAGGGCAGCGTCATGCCCTTGGCCGGCAGAAGACTGACCGCGACTCCCATGTTGATGAAGGCCTGGAGTGCCGTGACGATGGCAAGTCCGGCGCCTGCCAGCTGCGAGAAGCGATCGCGCTGACTGGCGGCGCGCAGCAGAAGGCGCACCGTCAGCCAGCAGAACAGGATCGCGATCAGCGCGCAGAGGATCAGACCGAACTCCTCGCCCGCGACCGCAAAGATGAAATCCGAATGTGCCTCGGGAATGCGATATTTGATAGTCCCGGCACCCGGTCCGACGCCCGTCAATCCGCCATGCGCAAAGGCCTTCAAGGCGAGACCGGTTTGATAGCCTGTGGTCGAAGGATTGAGAAACTGATCGATGCGATGATGCACGTGCGGAAAGAGGACATAGGCCGCAACGCCGACACCGGCCGTGCCCCCGCCCAATAAAGCCATCCAGATCATCGATGCGCCCGAGAAGAACAGCAGCGCGCTCCAGAGAGCGAGCAGCAACGTGGACTGTCCGACATCAGGTTGCATGAGCAGGATCGCAATGGCCGGGACAATGAGCAGGAACGTGATCACGGGTTTTGGGAGCGCCATGGCGTGGCGGTCGGCGATGATGGCCGCGCCCAGCACGGCAAATCCGGGCTTGAGGAACTCCGACGGCTGCAGCGAGAACAGCCCGAACTCGATCGAGCGCTTTGCGCCGAGGACCTCGGTCCCCGCCACCAGCACCAGCGCACTTCCGATCAGTGCCACGGCGAACGTGACCGCGGCCGCGATCTTGAGTTGTCGGAGTGACAGTATCGATGCGCCACCGAGAATCCCTGCGGCGATAAAGGCAAAGAGGATCTGCTTCGCCGTGTAGCGGAAGTCACCGGCGGTCAGAGGCCCCCCTGTCGCCGCGGGGCTCGCCGCGAACGCCAGCATCAATCCGATCGCGATGAGCGCCAGCATTAGGATCAGGGCCACGCGGTCGATCGTCCACCACCAGCTCGAATAAGTGCTGCGGTTGGCGCGCGAATTCATGACGCCTCCCGCACAGGCTCAGTACGAAGGGAGTTCACCAGCCGTCGGAAAGTCTCGCCGCGTTGCTCGAAATCGCGGAACTGATCGAACGAGGCGCACGCCGGCGACAACAGAACGACGGGCGCCGGTGTATCGGTGAGCTTCGCGTCACGCGCGGCCGCCTGCACCGCACGTTCGAGCGTGCGCGAAATCTCGAACGTCACCTTGCCGTTGAGCGTCGAGGCGAAAGCATCGGCAGCTTCGCCGATCAGATAACTCTTGCGAATACGGGGGAAAAGCGATGCCAGGCTCTCGATGCCGCCATCCTTTGCCTTGCCTCCGGCGATCCAGAAGATATCGGCAAAGCAGACAAGCGCCCGCGCAGCGGACTCGGCATTAGTCGCCTTGGAATCGTTGACGAACCGCACCTTCCCGATACGCGCAATGTCCTCCATGCGGTGTGGCAGGCCGGGGAAGCTGGCGATCGCGTTCGCGACCATTCGCCCGTCGCGCGCAAAGGGAATGGTCGCGGCAAAGGCAAGAGCGGCGTTTTGATGATTGTGGGCACCGGGAAGACGCGCCGCCTCCGACAATTCCATCACTTTGGTGGCGCGCTGGCCTTGCGCGTCGTAGAGCCCACCGTCGACCACAAAGACGCCACGCCCCAGGACCTTGCCAACCGACACCGGAACGGCGGCCGGCCCGCCGTTGGAGGCATGATGGGTATAGATCGCAGACGCGAGCGCGTCGTCGACGCCGATGACGATTTGACCGGCTTTCGACGTTTGCGCGAGCAGCCGCGCCTTGACCGCTGCATAGTGTTCGAGCGTTCCGTGCCGGTCGATGTGATCGGGCGTGATGTTTGTGAGCACGCTCACATCCGGAACCAGACCCGGCGCCAGATCGATCTGATAGGAGGACAGTTCGAGGACATAGACCGACTTCGCGGCCGGCGGGTCGAGCTCGAGAACCGCCCTGCCGATATTGCCGCCGACTTGCACATCGAAACCACACGCCGAGAGGATGTGGGCGATCAACGCCGTCGTCGTCGATTTACCGTTCGTGCCGGTCACGGCAATCACCGGCGCACGACCTGGCACGAGCAGGTCTGCGCCGATCTCGCGGGCGAATATTTCCATGTCGCCGATGACTTCGACCGACGCCGACTTTGCCTTGACCACGACCGGATGTGGCGTTGGGTGCGTCAGGGGAACGCCGGGCGACAAGACGAGCGATTTCAGACGGTCCCACGGCCACGCGTTCCACGGCGCAATCGTCGCCCCTTCGTCAGCGGCAAGCTTGCGCGGTTCGGCGGCGTCGTCCCAGGCAAAGACGCGCGCGCCGCCGGCCTTCAGCGAACGAACCGACGCCAAGCCGCTGCGCGCAAGGCCGAAGACGGCAACGTCGAGATTCTCGAATGCATGGGCAGCGATCATCTGAGTTTCAACGTTGCGAGGCCGATAAGCGCAAGCACGACGGCAACGATCCAGAAGCGAATGACGATGGTCGGCTCCCGCCAACCAAGCTGTTCGTAATGATGATGGATCGGCGCCATGCGGAAGACTCTCTTGCCGGTCATCTTGAACGAGATCACCTGCACGATGACCGAGACCGTTTCCAGCACGAACAAGCCGCCGACGATGGCGAGCACCACCTCGTGCTTCACCGCAACCGCGACCGCGCCAAGCGCGCCGCCGAGCGGCAGCGAACCCGTGTCGCCCATGAAGACCATGGCTGGCGGCGCGTTGTACCAGAGAAAGCCGAGCCCCGCGCCGACCAGCGCCGCCAGGAAGACCGCAAGTTCGCCGGTGCCCGCGACATAGATGATTTCGAGATACTTCGCGAAGTTCACATTGCCGACGAGATAGGCAATCAGGATGAAGGTGGCGGCGGCGATCATGACCGGCACGATGGCGAGGCCGTCGAGCCCGTCGGTGAAGTTGACGGCATTGGCCGCGCCGGCGATGACGAAGCCGCCGACGACAATGAAAAAGAGACCGAACGGAATCAGGAGCGTCTTGAAGAACGGGACGGTCAACGTTCCGATCAGGTTGGGATCTTCCAGCCGCATGATGGCCGCAGTCGCTGCTAGCGCGACACTGAACTCGATGCCGAGCCTGACGACGCCGCTGACACCGTCCGACGAACGCCTTGTCACCTTCAGATAATCGTCCGCAAAACCGAGCGCGCCATAGGCCAGCGACACGAAAAGAACGATCCAGACATACTGGTTTGAGAGGTTCGCCCACAGAAGAGTCGACACCACCCAGGGCAGGAGAATGAGCAAGCCGCCCATGGTCGGCGTGCCCTGCTTCTCGACGATGTGACGTTCCGGGCCGTCGCTGCGGATCGGTTGACCCCTGCCCTGCTTGACTTTGAGCCAGCGGATCAGTGCGCCATTGACGATGAACGAGAAGAACAGCGCGGTAATCACGGCGCCGCCAGAGCGAAACGTCAGATACTTGAACAGTCGGAAAAAGGCGAGCTGATCGAGGTGGGTGAGGAGCGAGAGGTAATAGAGCATGTCCTAGCCGCCCCGCGCCTTCAGCGCGTCGATGATGAGCGCCATCCTGCTTCCGAGCGAACCTTTCACGAGCACGGTGTCGCCGTGCTCCAGCGCACGGATCAACAGAGGCGCAAGTTCAGCCGAACTGGCCGCGTAAGCGCCGCGTCGCGTATCCGGCAGGACCTCCCACAAAGATTTCATGTGCGCGCCACAGAGAAAGACGCGATCGGCGCGCGCCGCTTCGATGGCCGCCAAGAGACCGGCATGGTGCGCGCCGCTTTGCGGGCCAAGTTCCAGCATGTCGCCCAGCACCGCGATGCGGCGGCCCTTGGCGTCGGAGAGCAATGCCAGCCCAGCCGCCATCGAGGCTGGATTGGCATTGTAACTCTCGTCGATAACTTCGACTCCCGCCGCAGAAAAGCGCGCGCCGCGACCCTTCAGCGCGTTGAACTGGCGAAGCGCCGCTGCAGCATTCAGGACGTCGCCCTCTGCCGCGGCTACGGCAAGCAGGGCGCCAATCGCATTCTGGGCGACGTGTTTGCCCTGAGCACCGATGCGAAATTCGACCGGCGTGCCCAAGATATCGGCCTTCACATGCGCGCCTTCGGCCAACAGGGCATAGTCTAGAAGCCGGCCATCGCAACGGGCCGAGGAGCCAAACCTCAGAATGCGCGCCACATGAGCCTGATGCGCACGCGCGATGAGACGCTCGGCAAACGGACTGTCGTGCGGCACGAGGGCGGCGCCTCCCGGCACGACGCCCTCGAAGATTTCGGCTTTCGCGTCGGCGATCGCCTCGAGTGTTCCGAAGAATTCCAGATGCGCAGGTGCAATGCCGGTGATGAGCGCAACATGGGGACGTGCGAAACCGACCAGCGCGCGAATTTCACCGAAGTGGTTCATGCCGATCTCGAACACGCCGTAACGCGTTTCGCGCGGCATGGCGGCGAGGCTAAGCGGCACACCCCAATGATTGTTGTAGGACGCCGCCGACGCGTGCGTCGCGCCAAGCGCGCCGAAGGCAAGGCGCAGAATTTCCTTCGTCGTGGTCTTGCCTACGCTGCCGGTGACGGCGACGATCTTGGCGTTCGAGCGTGCCCTGGCCGCCACCGCGAGATCTTCCAGTGCGCGCTGCGTGTGGGCGACCGTGAGCAGCGCCGAGTCCTCCGCAAGGTCCGCCGGCTGCTGCGACACCAGCGCAGCATTGGCCCCGGCATCGAGCGCGGCCTTGACGAATTGATGGCCGTCGCGGTTGTCACCCTTGAGCGCCACAAACATGTCGCCGCGCTTCAGCGTGCGCGTGTCGATCGAGAGTCCGCTCACTTCGAACACACGCGAAGGGATGCCGAGCGTTGCGCCTTGCGCTTCTTCCGAGGTCCAGAGCGCCGTCATGCCGCGCGACCTCCGAGAGAGAGTGCGCAGCGTATCGCCTCGTCAGTATCGGAAAAGGGCTTCACCTCGGTCCCGACAATTTGACCGGTTTCATGACCTTTGCCGGCGATGACAAGAATGTCGCCCTTCTCGAGCGACGCGATGGCGGCGCTGATTGCTTCGCCGCGATCGGCGATTTCGCGCGCGTCAGGCGCACCGGAGCGCGCTTCTCTGCGAATGGCGGCTGCGTCTTCGCTGCGGGGGTTATCGTCCGTGATGATGACGCGATCGGCAAAGCGCGCAGCCGCCTTGCCCATCAACGGGCGTTTACCCTTATCGCGATCGCCACCACATCCGAATACGACATGGAGCTTGCCGGAGACGTGCGGCCGAACGGCAGTCAGAACCTTTTCAAGGGAGTCCGGCGTATGAGCATAGTCGACATAGATCGACGCTCCGTTCGCCGCCCACGCGACCCTTTGCAGACGACCCGGCGCACCTTTCAGGTGCGCAAGCGCAGCAAAGACGTTCGCCGGTTCTTCTCCCAACCCGATGACAAGCGCGGCCGCGACAAGAGCGTTCGACGCCTGAAAGTCGCCGAGAAGCGGAAGCTCCACGTCAAAGCGGCGTCCGTCATGCACGAGTTTCAGCGTCTGGCTGTCGCCACGACCGCTGCGCGAAAGAAGCCTGATCGTTTCGCCGGCTTCGCCGACCGTAAGCACTTTCAATCCGCGCACCTTTGCGGCAGCAAGAAAGTGTTCGGCATGGGCCGCATCGGTGTTGATCACGGCGACGCCGCCGGGACGAACGAGTTCGTCAAAAAGGCGCAACTTGGCTGCAAGGTAATGTGCGAAATCGCCATGGTAGTCCATGTGGTCGCGCGTGATGTTCGTGAACGCCGAGGCCGCGATTTCGACACCGTCGAGACGAAACTGATCGAGCCCGTGGCTCGATGCTTCCAACGCCAAGCGATCGACGCCGTCCTGTTTCAGTTTGGCAAGCAAGCGATGAATCTCGATCGGATCGGGCGTCGTATGCCGCAACGCTGTTTCACCGCTCGGCGCCACCAGTCCGACCGTGCCAAGACTTGCCGCCGGCTTGCCGAGCGTGGTCCAGATTTCGCGCACGAAGGCGACGACAGATGACTTTCCCTTTGTTCCGGTGACCGCCGCGATGATCTTTGGCTGCAGCTTGAAGAACTGCGCGGCCTGATGCGAAAGCGCACGCCGTGGATTGTCGTCGCAGACGAACCTGACGCCGAGCGCTTCCACTTTGGCCTTGAGGCCTGGCCTGCCCAACACCGCAACGGCGCCGCGCGCGACTGCATCCTCCACAAAGGAGGCGCCATCGGCATGCGTGCCGGGAAGCGCGGCAAACAGAAACCCTGGCCTGACGTCGCGGCTGTCGCTGGCGAGACCTGAGAATTCGACCGACGCCTTCATGGCGCTCTTATCCACCTTACTCGTCGTAATACTCATTCCGGATTGTGGTGCCATTATGTGTTCTCACGCGCCACCGTGACCGGTTTTTGCGGCACGCCGAGCAAGGGTGCGATGCGCGAGATGACGCGTCCTGCGAGCGGTGCGGCGGTCAGACCCGCGAGCGCCAGGCCGCCTGTTTCCTTGGTTCCATGCGGCTCGTCCAGCAGAACGAAGACAACATAGCGCGGTGCCCCGATCGGGAACGCGGCAAAGAAGGATGTGACCAGCACGTGCGACTGGTAGCCGCCATGCGGCCCGGGCTTTTCGGCCGAGCCGGTCTTACCACCGACATCGTAGCCGGGAATGTCGGCTTTGCGCCCGGTGCCGTTGGTGACGACATAGCGCAACAGTTCGCGCATCTCGGCACTCGTCTCGGGCTTGATCACCTGCGCGCCGCGCCGGTCAGCATCCGTCTTGAGGAACGTGGGAATGATGCGCCTGCCGCCATTGACCACCGACGCGGCCGCCGAAACATAGGCCAAGGGTTCGACCGCGATCCCGTGACCGAAACCGATGGTCGCGGTCTCGATCGTTCCCCAATGCGTCGGATAGAGCGGCCGCGCGAATTCCGGGAGCTCGCAACGCAGCGAACCCAGAAGACCAAGACTTGACAGGAAGGCCGCCTGACGAACCGGTCCAGAGCGCATTGCGATCTGCGCCGTTCCGATATTCGAAGAGTGCGCCAGCACGTCGCGCGCCGTCAGCGTGGCGGGCATGTGCTCGGCTTCATGGATGGTGTACTTGCCGATTCTGTAGCCGTTGCCGATCGAGAAGACCTCGTCCGGCCGCGTGGTGTGATCCTCCATCGCCAACGCGAAAGAGAGGACTTTGAACACCGAGCCGAGCTCATAGCGATCGGCGGCCATGATGTTGTGATCGGAATCGTCTGCGCTGAACTGGCGGTAGTTCGGATCGAAGTCGGGCAACGACACCATGGCGAGGATTTCGCCGGTGCGCACATTCATGACGATGCCGCCGGCCTTCTTGGCATGAAACATCTGGCGGCTCGCCTCGACCTCGCTCGCCAGAATGAACTGCACGCGCATATCGACCGAGAGCTCAACCGCTTTATTCGTGTCCACCTCGCGCAATCGCGCATCGAGACCCTGTTCGAGGCCGGAGACGCCCTTGCCGTCGGGATCAGTGACGCCGAGAAGCTGCGCCGTCGCACGGCCATTGGGATAGAAGCGCTTGGCGCTGGGCTCGAACTCGAGGCCGGGCAGGCCCAGATGCATCACGCGGTCCTGCGCGTCCGGCGTCAGTCGGCGCGCCACCAGCACATAGGGATGTTTGGTGTTGTTGAAGCCCTCGAGAAGACGCGAATACTCGGCGCCGGTTGCGCTCGCGAGTTCACGCGCGGCCTGCACCTTGTCGTCCAGCGTGTGCGGCCGGGCATAGAGATCTGCGACCGGCAAGTCGCGCGCCAGCAATTCGCTGTTGCGGTCGACCATGTCGGCGCGCGCCATTGCAGGACGGCTGCCGGGGTCGCCGGCGGCCGCACTTGGCTTGAAGAGCGTGACGTCGATGAGTCTGGCGCCGACCAAGGCAAACGCCGCCGCCGAGATCACCGCGCCGATGACCATCCGTCGCTGGTAGATCGTGGCGCGCTCGATCATCGGTACTACAGACCGCGATGTGCGGTCGGGGCCGAGTTTGCCGGCGCCTGCGCATTGGCCTGGGCGATCGGATTGGTGCTGAGCGGCGCGCTGTCGTCGCCGCGGCGCGGCAGCGTCTCGAAGGACGACATCTGCACCGCCGGCGTACCGCTGAGGCCAAGATGGTTCGCCGCCAATTCCTGGATGCGCGCCGGGCCCGCGACGCGTTCCCATTCGGTTTCGAGCACGCTGATGGTCGCGTGTTCGCGGGCGATCTGCCGATTGACGCCGGCGAGCTCGAACTTCGCCACACGCGTCTGTTCGGACACGTGATAGAGCGCGAGAATGGAAAGTCCCACAAGGGCGACACAGACGGTGTTGAGAATGCGGATCATGACGGACTCCTACGCCGCGAGGCGAACGGCCGCGCGCAGACGGGCGGACCGCGCGCGGGGATTGGATTGAAGCTCGCGCGTTTCAGGCGTGAGCGGACGGTGGGTAAGAACGCGAAAGCGGGCAGCGGGTTGGCGACGCTCGTCGGGCGCATGACGCGAGGCGCGCGGCGCCTGGGCACTGCGCTCGGTGAGGTACTGCTTGACGATGCGATCTTCGAGCGAGTGAAAGGCGACGACGACAAGCCGTCCGCCCGGCGCGAGCACCTGTTCGGCTGCGTCCAGCCCGCGGCGGAGTTCGCCGAGTTCGTCGTTCACATGGATGCGCAGCGCCTGGAAGGTGCGCGTCGCCGGATGGATCGGGAGGCGTGCAGCCTTTGGTCCCTGCGCCGCTGATACGACTTCCGCCAGTTGCAAGGTCGTCGTCAACGGACGGGCAGCGATGATGGCGTGCGCAATGCGGCGGGCGTTGCGCTCTTCACCAAGGCGCGCGATCACCTCGGTCAGTTCCTTCTCGCTTGCGGTGTTTGCAAAGTCCGCAGCGCTTTCGCCTTCGCGGCTCATGCGCATGTCAAGCGGTCCCTCGGCGCGAAACGAAAAGCCGCGTTCCGGCTCGTCGAACTGGAACGAGGAGACGCCGAGATCGAATACGACGCCATCGGTACGCGCGCCGCCAAGTAGCGCACCGAGTTGCGAGAATTCGCCGCGCACCAACGTCAAGCGGCCGCCGAATTGCGCCACAAGCTTCTGTCCGCGCGCGATGGCATCGGGATCGCGATCGATGCCAAGCACGCGGCAATCAGCGGCTTCGAGAATGGCGCGGGCATAGCCGCCGCCGCCGAAAGTCCCGTCGACATAGTGCTCGCCGTCCTTGGGCGCCAGCAACGCCAGGACTTCGTTCAGCATCACGGGACGATGGCCTTCCATCAGCCGCCTCCCGAAAGCTTGGCGATCTCGCGCTCGCGATTGGCCTTGATGCGCGCGATGCGTTCTGCATCGATCGTTGCGAAGCGTTCGCTGTCCCAGATCTGGAATTTCTGCGACATGCCGACGAAGACGATCTTCTCCTTGAGACCGGCATGCGCGATCATCGCATCGGGCAAGCGCACGCGGCCCGGTTCATCCGTCGGCAGCAACTGTGTGCGCGAGATGATCGCGTAAGCCGCATCGTCGTGCGCCGGTGACATGAACGGATCGAGCGTCGAGAGTCTCGCATGCAGCGCATCGAGAACGGTCTGGCCGAAACCCTCGAGCGCGCCTTCGAAAAAAGAAGGGCAGAGATAGACGCCGTTGGTATTCTGTGCCGCGAGGATCTGGCGATAAGGCGCGGGGATGCAGACCCGCCCTTTGCTATCGAGCGACCCCAGAACCGTCGACATGAACGGCTGGCTGGACATGAAGAGCTGCTACCCCCGTCGCGTTCCAGGGGACTAAGCGAGCGGGACGACCGCCTCGCGGACCGGCTTCAGCTCAAGCCACTGGGACAGTCTGGGATAGCATGGGACAGCGTCCAACGTCAATCAAAAAACGTAGGAAATTGAGGGGCTTGGTACAACTACCTCTAGATTCGACCCTGCTAGCTGTGGTGGCGACGGAACAAATACGCAACACGTAAAGATTGCAGTTACGGAGGTTAAAAATGGCTTAAATTCCTGCATAGAATTTGTTCCTAGCATGACCGTCCTATCGGGACTGATTCGCCTGGGCACAACGAAGGAGATGGGAATGTCGGACATCATCGCGCTCAGAGCGATCGGCTCCGTGATCGGCGGGCGCGGCGAAGCGAGCGACGATGACTGGGACAAAATCGAAGCCACCATCGTGCTCGATCCCGCCCAATTCGGGAGCGAAGCCACCGCCGGCCTCGGAGATTTTTCGCACATCGAAGTCGTGTTCCACTTCGACCGCGTGCGCGATGACGAGATCAACACAGGCGCGCGCCATCCGCGCGGGCGGCGCGATTGGCCGCTAGTCGGCATCTTCGCGCAGCGCGGCAAGGCGCGTCCTAACCGTATCGGCGTTACGGTCTGCCGGCTCATAGCGCAAGACGGCCTCACGCTTCGCGTCAGGGGACTCGACGCCATCTACGGCACGCCCGTACTCGACATCAAGCCCGTCATGAAAGGCTTTCTGCCCCGCGGCGAAGTGCGCGAGCCCGAGTGGGCGAAAGCGTTGATGGCAGGCTACTGGTGAAGCGGGGCGTGCGCGCGCAAGTCTTTGATTGTGCTCGCTCGGCGTACATTCGAACCGCGCATTTCAACACTTTCGCCGCCCCCTCCCCCCTTCGGATATCAAGGCCGGGCCGAAACGAACCTCGTTTGAGTGACGTTGCTCTGGTAGGTGCGATCTCCAAAACCACACTGACTTGTTTTCGACTTCACGACATATGGATATGTCCATCGCGAAAATTTCTCTGTTCACTCGACCCGCTTTCCGCGATTCCGCCAACGCAGTTCTGACGTCGGTCGTCGTCCATCCAAATCTGACGTTGGGCGCACGACAACGGGGCGCGATCCCATCGACAAGGTTGGGCCGCCCCTTGGTGACTTCATGACATAGGAAATGTTTCCCGTTGGTCAAGGCTATGACGAAGATTTTTTAAGTAAATCATTGCGTTGCCGGCCGGCGCGTTTCTCGCACCGCCTTGCCAAAGCGCTGCAGGCGGCTGGCGGGCTATGGTCCAGAGCGCGGACCTGACGCTCCGCAAAGAGAGTCCCGCGATGACCATCACCATTACCGCCTTTGAACGGTCGCCCGATGGCGGCAAGGGCCTGGCGCGCGATACGCGCGTGCGCTGGGCACTGGAAGAAGTGGGCCAACCTTATGAAGTTCGCCCTGTGTCTTTCCGCGCGATGAAGGAGACCGCGCATCTTGCGCTGCACCCCTTCGGCCAGATCCCGACCTATGAGGAAGATGGCCTCGCCCTGTTCGAGACAGGCTCGATTGTTTTTCATATCGCGCAGCGTCATGCCGGTCTTCTGCCGGTTGATCCCAATGCGCGGGCGCGCGCGATCACCTGGATGTTCGCGGCACTCAGCACCATCGAACCGCCGATCCTCGAACTCGCAAACGCCAAACTTCTCGAGCGCGACAAGCCCTGGAACGAACAGCGCCTGCCCATCGTCGTGGATCGCGTTCGCGACCGGCTGAAACAGCTTTGCGTTCGTCTGGGCGATGCCGATTGGCTCGAGGGTGCGTTCAGCGCCGGCGATCTGATGATGGTGTCGGTCCTCATCCGATTGAAGGCATCGGGCATTTTGGATGATTTTACCAATCTTGCCGCCTATGTGGCGCGCGGCGAAACGCGGCCCGCCTACAAGCGCGCCTTCGACGCGCAGGCGGCCTTCAACACCGGCAAGCCTGCTTGACGGCTGAAGATGGGGTCAGGCGCGTGACTGGGCCGTGGCCAAGGGTTGGGCGCCGCGGAAGTTGCCCTGCTGAACCAGCAATGCCGCCGTGTCGAAGAACGACTGCGCTTCCAATATTTTGCCGTCGCGGATGCGCCAGCGGAACGCCGTTTCAAAATGGATTGGCTTTCTATCCTCGTCGCTGCCGCCGGTCGGGATATAGGCGCCATCGGTATCGAACAGGCCCCAGACGATTTCGCCGCGCGAAATGATCTCTTTCATGGTGTAGCGCTGGAAAAAATAGTTGGCGCTCAACAGCGCTAGAAGTGCGAGGACGTTGCTTTTTCCCCGATACACGCCACCGAAGCGAAACACGCCATCCTTGCAGGTCGAAGCGGATTTCCAGACGACGTTCTCGTCGAGCGCGGCGCGCACGGGCTCGAGGTCAGCCTGACCCCAGGCCTCGACAACCGTCTTCATGAGGAGTTCACCAGGATTCACCGGCCGTTCCGTCGCGACAGAATGCCATACAAGGTAACATATCAGTTGTTATCGGTCCCTTAATGGTCTGTACCGAGCAAGCGCAAGGATGGTTGATCGCGATCCCTTCGACCTTGAACGTTTCGTCGCCGCGCAGTCTGGCGTGATCGAGCGCGTGCGTGCTGAGCTGCAAAGTGGCCGCAAGCAGAGCCACTGGATGTGGTTCGTCTTTCCGCAGCTCGCCGGTCTCGGCTTCAGCCCCATGGCGCAACGCTATGCGATTTCATCGCTCGCCGAAGCGCGCGCCTATCTCGCACATCCCTTGCTCGGTGCGCGGCTGCGCGAATGCACCGAGCTTGTTCTCGCGATCCACGGCAAGACCGCGCACGCCTTCTTCGGCTCGCCCGACGATCTCAAGTTTCGCTCCTGCCTGAGCTTGTTCGCAGAAGCGGCTCCGGAGGAGATCGTTTTCAACATCGCTCTCGCAAAATATTTCTCCGGCGCGAAGGATCCGCGAACGCTCGCGTTGCTGCGCGACGCGTGACGCCTGCGGTTGCCGCGGTCGCCGGCGTTCGCTAGTATCGCGATGACAATTTGTCAGGAGACTTGCGTGGCCGAAGAGAAGCTGCCCGGCATTCTCGAACTGACGCCGATGAATCCGGCCTTCAACGACAATCCGCACGTCCTGCTCGATCGGTTGCGCAGCGAGTGTCCGGTGCATCGCGACACGATGGCGGGGGTCTTCGTCGTGTCGCGTCATGCCGATGTGCGCGGCACGCTGTCCGACACCACGATGTGGCGCGGACCCACGCGCGCGGAAGAAGCGGCGGTGTTCACGCGCGGCCAACTCGACCGGCGCGAAGACGGCGTCACGGTTCCGCAAGACGAGTTCAACGCCAATATCCTGATGATGGACGAGCCGGATCACATGCGCATCCGCGAGCCGTTCGCCAAGGCGCTCTACAAACGGGTGGCGAAGTCGAAACCGCTCGTGCAGCGCGTGGTCGACGATTGGCTCGGCGCGATCGGCGATGCCAAGACGTTCGACGTCATGGCGGAATTCGCCGTGCGCGTGCCGATCGACGTGATCGCGCGCATTCTGGGCGTCGACGAATCCAGGCTCGCGGAATTCCGCGCCTGGAGCGAAGGCGCGATTCTGAGCTTGAACCCCTTCCGCTCACCCGAAGACACCAAACGTATGATCGTCGCGGTGAATGCGCTCTCCCACTATATGCGTGCCATGATGGCGGAGCGCGCGAAGGAACCAAAGGACGATCTCATCAGCGACATGATGGCCTTGAAGGCGCAAGGGGCGGAGCTCAGCGAAGGCGAGATCTCCAACAACCTCCAGGGTCTTCTGATCGGCGGCAACCTCACCACCACCGATCTCATCGGCAACGGCATCTGGCTTCTATTGACCCACGCGGATCAGCTTGCCGCGCTCAAGGCCAATCCCGCACTTATCAATTCCACGGTCGAAGAAATCCTGCGCTATGAACCGCCCGTCGACATCACGGGCCGTATCGCGCCGCGCGACATGGATCTCGGAGGCTGCCCGGTCAAACAGAGCCAGTCGCTGATTTTCTCGTTGCGCGGCGCCAATCGCGATCCTGCTGCGTTTCATGAGCCGCATCGCTTCGACATCGCCCGCAAGGAGGCGCCGCATGTCGCCTTCGGCGGCGGGCTGCATCTTTGCATCGGCGCGCCGCTGGCGCGGCTCGAGGCGCAAGTAGCGATCCTCTCGTTCTTCGAGCGCTTTCCCAACGTGCGACTCGCCGACGCCGGCGCGAAACCGCAATGGCGCAGCCTGCCGTTCTTCCGCGGTTTGCAGGAGTTGAAAGTAGTGCGGGAACGCTAACCCGGCTCGCGTTTGCGAATCTTGAAGACGCGTGACGCCGGAATCGATGCGTCGATCCGCATTCCGACGGCCAGGCCCGCAAAGATCGCGGCGAGAAGCGGCACGAACGCTCTCAGTATGCTCAGAAATAACATCGCCAATTCGCGCTGTGACGCGTGCAACAGTCTGTCGAACACAAAAAGTTCGATCGCTAGGACGAGCAGCAGCGGGAAAACGACAACAACGACAACCCACGCGGCCCATTTTCCCCGGCTTGCCCCGGCGGCCGCTAAAGCTCGAAGCTGTCCGCTCCAGACCCATCCGAAAAGAATGGAAAATCCCGCCGAGCGGACAAAAACCCGCCAGTTCGTCCACAAGTTCGGGCCGTAGGCCCACGCCGTCACGCCGACGACGATCAAGCCAGCGACGACAAGGATGTTGAGTACTGTTTTTCTGCGCATGATGGACGCGAAACTAATTCGCTCGCCGCGCGCGCCGAAACGCGTTTGCTCGGGATGATGAAGGAACAGTAACATCTCTTACAGTGTAAGTGCGTCAGATGGCCTGTAAGCCGGGTTCTGTCCATCCACCTTCGCTCTCGCGAGCTTCGGCGGACTGGATGGCCATTCCTCTGGGATGCGTGT